>SDBU01000141.1_pt1 | contig 98634 bp, 81 predicted proteins | sample 2277071 | NCBI WGS metagenome assembly SDBU01 (sample SAMN10397929, study PRJNA504765) | marine sediment metagenome | isolation source: marine sediment core GS08_GC12, 126 cmbsf | place: Arctic Ocean: Gakkel Ridge, Loki's castle | collected 2008
GTTAATTTCTTTATTTAAAGCGTTTATAGTTTGATCTACAATTTTCTCTTCATCATCTTCAACATCTACCCATTCAATAATTTCATTTAAAAATCCATCAACATAGAAAGATCTTGAAGAAACCACTTTTAAACCACAGCTAATTGCTTCCAGGATGACTTTGGGTAATCCCTCAGAATAGGATAAAAGTAACAAAATATCATTTTCTGCATAAACTTCAGGAAGCTCGGGATAAGGAATATATCCTTTCCAGATAACTCTTTTATCAATATCAAGTTCTTCAGAAATTGATTTTAATTTTGAAATATAATTTTTATCGCCCCTTCCTACTATAGTTAAAAAAGAAGACCTTCCCTTTTCAATAAAAACTTTTAATACAGAAAATATCTTCTCTACATTTTTAAGTTCTCTTAGAAATCCCACAAATATAATATTCAAAATATCATTTGCTTTTTTTGTCTTAATAGCAAATCTTTTTATATTTACTCCATTCTCTACGACAAAAATTTTCTCACTTGGGCATCTATAATCATTGATAAAAATATCTTTATCTTTCTGACTTACAGCGATAATGGCATTTGCTGTTTTTACTGTGAGAAAGTCCTGGACTACAATAAGAGGCCAAATAAATAAAGCTTTTATCTTACTAATATAATTAGCTTTTCTCCAGAAGGTTCTAAAATATTTAATACCAGATGAATGGGCATGAAATACATAAGGAATATTTTTAAATAAACCTAAAAATCTTAGAACATTGAACCAAAGAGCAGTATTACCATGGAAATGAATAACATCTATTTTTTCATTTTTTAAAATTTTCCATGTATGAAAAATTAGCTTAATATCAAAAGATAAAAATGGGCCGAAAAAATAATTAGGCAAAGATTTCCCTATTCTAATTACTTCTATTCCGTCTTTTTTAATATAAGGTTCGCTTCTGTTCCCCCCAGCTAGGAAAATAATTTTATGACCTTTTTCTACCTGAGCTAAAGAAATTTCAAAAGGCCCTGGGGTTAATCCATCCCAAAAAAGAGGCGGATATTCGTAACAAACTCTAAGGATTTTCATGGTCTTTCCTGATTAATTTGTCATTGCCCCGCTCTCTTCAGGCTCCTGTCCTATGAGATATATCTAATCTAACAGGACTTACCCAGGGAGATGGAAAAGCTGTATTAGAAGGCGGGTAATGATATATCAAAGTAGAGGAAAGATACTTTTAATCAATATATTTATTTTCTTTTAAATATTTTATAGTTTTTTTGTTAAACGGAAGATTACTCAATATTTTAGGATCAAGTCGCATCATGCGATGTATCGCTGCTCTCTTATTTTCAGCCTTTCTTATTTCAGGATTCCAGAATTCCCATACAATCTTCCCCTCTTTTTCCTTCTTCTGCATAGTATCAGAAATATTAACTTCGCTTACTTCGAATACACGGCCTGAATCACTTTCAGTAATGAGAAGATTGCCGTTAGGTAGCATTTGGTTTCCACCCATCAAACCCGAATAAAAAAGTTCACGTTTTACTGGCTGAAACATCCACGCAATCTCTTTTGTGATTGGATTTAATCCAACTATCCTGCTATAGCCCTCGTTTCCTCCATTATCAAAAATCATTATGTTCCCATCATCCAATAATACTGGATGATGCTGTCTCCTTAGAATATCTTCTCCCCAACTCCAGACTAATTTCTCTTTTTCAATATCAATTACTGCAATAAGATTCCATTCTCTTATTGATATCAATAAGTCTCCTTTATTAGCAAAGCCATCGATATCCCTGTTGATTATCTCAATAGAGTTTGTATGAAAAGGGTCAAAAGACTCATCGGGGTGTGCTTTAAGATGTTCGGCTATCTCTTCATCGGTTTCTTGATTTATCATGATATTTCCTTCCATCAAATGGAGAATAGATATCTTTTTCTTAACTTTGCCATCAGGAGATAAGGTTATTATATAATCATTTTCTATAGGAATGGTGTTAGACTTATATGGAACTTCTATTGTTTCTCTTGTAATAGAGTAAATATCTCCATTTTCAGCTATATCAAGATCATGATGAAAGCGCAATTCATTTGTCCATATTATATTAGAATCCCAATCTAGTTTTATAAGCATTACATCTTTTACGACTGCAAATAAATCACCCTGCTCATTCATCTTAATCTGGTGGTATTTGCCTTTTTCTGCAGACCAATTATGCAATATGTTTCCCTCCATATCTATTAGGTGGGCGACTCCTTCATTTCTGGAATTATAGATATTAACCCCCTTAAAGGACAAATCTTCATCATATATAGTAACTCCTGATTTTAGGCTATCTTCAGCATCCATTGGCACCCATATTAAATAAGGAAGCGATTTTAATTTCTCGATAGAATTGTCTTTAGTAGGGCTCGTGTTTTGTTTTTGGCAAGAAATGAAGAATAAAATTAGCACTAAGATTATAGAAAATAGGATAATAATGATTTTTCTCATTTTGTCGGCTCCTTGCCATCCATTTCTTTTGGGATATCCAGTTGAAAAAATTGAAAATATATATTTAATAGCTTTTTAGCTCGGTTTTGCCATGAATAGATATCTAACTTATCAAATCTATCATGGAATCTTAAAGCATTTGGGTTGGGGAGTATTTTATCAATTTCAATTATAAACTTTCTATTATCCTCAGGTTCGTAAAAAGTAATTCCTTCAAAATCTTTCATTACTTCATAAAAAGACGGGAATACAGGGGCAAGTATATAATTCCCAGATGCAAGATATTCAAAATCTTTCATCTGACTTTTAACCATAATTCTTATGAGGATTTTCATTTCGTTTGGCTCTTATTATATAGCTCGAATTGCTTATTGAGGAGGCTAAAAACAGTACTGATTTCAAACCCTTAATAACAGGGAAAAAAAGTCTTAACTTAAATGGAACATGATATTGATAAAAAAAATAATTAAAAAAATCTGTTTCTTTTATAGCCCTTAGCCAAAAACCAGGAAATTGTTTTGTGGAAAAATTAACATTATTTTTATTTAAAGAAGATATAACTTGAGAAATATTTATTGGCATTACCTCTCTTATCAATAATAACCCACCTGGTGATTTTAAAAATCTAGCGACCAAATTCAAATACTCTACAACATTTTTTAACAAAGCCGGCGCTGGGAAAATATGATGAAGTACATCTGAAAGAAGAACTATATCAAATATATTTCTTGAATTCTCCATATAAAATTTTTCTAAGTTCATTTTTTTTATTTCCATATTCTTAATATTTTTTTCTTTCACCAAATTCGTTACCAAATTGAAATTTTCCTTTGGATTACCTGTTCCCTCATAGGGATCAACACACACATACTTTTTTAACCTGCTCGAAAATAAAAAACCCGCAGTTGCTTTACCACCCCCAATATCAAGCAATTTTTTCCCTTCTATCCCAATGCCACTAAATAATTGATTGTATCCCCATTTTTGCGATGCTATTATTTTCATTTACCCTGTGATTTATATGATCATGTCAAATTGGCTTATATCTTTCCAAGTCCAATTTTTTTGGGGGACCCCAGACTACATATCCAGCTTAAAAAATTGAAAATAGAAATTTAAAAGCTTATTAGCACGAGTTTGCCATGAATACATATTTAATTTATCAAATCTATCTTGGAATTTCAGAGCATTTGGATTCTGGAGTATATTTTTAATTTCATATATGAATTTTCTCTTATTTTCTGGTTCATAAAAGGTAATTCCTTCAAAATCTTTCATGACTTCATAAAAAGAGGAGAATATAGGGGAGAGTATATAACCTCCAGATGCAAGATATTCAAAAACTTTCATCGGTGAACAACCGTCTATTGTTACTACTTTTCTTTGATATGGCATGACTAGTAAATCAGCACATCTAAGGTACAAAGGCACTTTTGAATTTTCTACATATCCTGTAAAAATGACATTATTGCTGTAAACCTTATTTTTATAATTATTTATTTCTGAGGTTTGACCTCCCATAATCAAAAACACATAATTTTTATCTTTATAAAAAGCGGCAGCATCAATCACAAATTCAACTCCTCTACCTTCGCTTAAAGACCCAGCATAACATATCATCTTTTTTTTTAAAGGAAGACCTAATTCCTTTCTTAATTCTTTTTTATTAACCTTTGCAATTCTTTTAAATTCTGCTATATCTACCGCACCATGGGCTACGAATATTTTATCAGGATTAATACCATAATTTACCCATAAATCTTTGAGTCTTTTCGATATTGCGATCATACATACATTTTTGCTCTTCATTAGAGCTTTCACTCTTTGTCTGTATTTCAATGTGACATTTTCAGAAGGATAATAAAAAGTATGATTCTCATATATCACCTTTTTGCCTGTACGCACAAGTAAGGTAGCTCCTCTTTCATTTCTCGCAATAATCACTGTTCTGTTATTCCAATTAAAGCTTTTAAAAAAACAGCCAATGGCGAAAGTAATTATTCTGAATTTCCCTTTAATAGAAATATATGGAATAAAGTTTATGTTAAAGTTATTCTTTACTCCAAACCTCCCGCCTAATTCCATAGAATTTATACTTTTTTTCCATCCTGGCACAAAAATTTCTACATTAAATCCTATATCTGAAAATACATCTGCCATTTTCATTATCTGTATAGGATTTGCAAAGATCCCAAAGAGATTAGAAGTAGATATGATTTTGATGTTATGCATCTCTCTTGTTCAGTATTAGATATTTTTCGATGAAGTACTTTTTGTTATTTTTGTTTGACAATATGCCAATCAACATGGCGAAACAATACCCTGTGGTTTTGCTTGTCCAGCCTTGAGTATAGATTCCTCCGATTAAGTAAAGCAAAGCTAAACATAGAATAAAAAATTTCAATTCTGGGTTAGCTATAGCTATTCGGATTCTCATTTTGAAAAGATTGGAAGCTAAGTAAAAGAATATCAGTAAACCAAATATTCCACACAGTAGCAGAACAACCGGAAATTCGTATCCAATGGTCAATTTCCTGAATTCTGCAAGTTGTTTAGATGTCAAGTTTCTAAACCAGCCTACACCTCTTCCAGCAAATAATTTGACTTCATCTTTGAGAGTGGAATAGGCCCATATAATCGCTCCGCCTCTGTCCAGAGTGGATTCCCTTTCAGCAAAAAAGTTACCGTAGAATCTGCTACTAAAGTAGTAAAATGGATTGAACGGTTGAGTTTCGCCCTCTTCGTACCAGAGTTGATTAAATCTTAAAAGGCCTAAAAAAGTGAGACATAGAAGTATGATCAAAGTGACTTTATAAGAAAAGCTTACCTTATGTTTTTTCATCAGAATAAACGGAACAAGGAAAAAATTTACGACGAAAAAAATCTTTGCCGAACCAATGAGAGGAGATAAACTCAAATAAAGAATTAAATATATATATTTTTTGTTTAGTTTTTTAAGAGATATGATGTATAAAACAACTCCCGTCATAAATATACCCAATATTCCTGTTCCATGATATCCAAATGTTCCTGAACAAAACTCTGCATCTCTTAAAATTATGAATTGCATTAATTGTATTGGAATCTGCAGCAGTATCAACAATTTCAGAAAATTTATATAGTGGGTAATAGTTTCGTTCTTAAAACGAAAATACTTAAAAAAGATATAAAGCCATATAACTGAAAAATAATCCTTGAAACCTAGAAGAGTTGAAACGAAGCCATGCCCTTGATTTATGGAATAAGTTATATAAAAGATTGAAATAGCCAGGAATATTAAAATTTCCTTTTCAAAGACTTTTTTTTGAAACACGAGCAAGAAAGAGCATAAAAGAAATATATGCAAATCAGTGATTCCTATGATTTTGGTATATATAAGCCCCATATCATAAGAAATCCAGTTAAATGAGAACATACCAATGATTAAGAAAATTCCTCCCCAATGGATGAAAATTTTATAGAGAGTTTCTTTTTTTGTGGATAGAAAGGAAGAAAGAGAAATGTACTTTTTTGGATTGTCATTGATTATTTTTGCTATCAAAGAATCAAAAAGACCCGCATGAGTGGATAGAAGAATAACAATAATGAAGACTCTGCCCAGCGCCAAAATCAGGAGCTTCAAAGGTAATGACTCTGCAGTCACAGCCGTTTTCAATTCGAAGCTCAATAAAGTCACGTTAGCTATCGCTGTTAACAGGGCAATTATATGAATGAGTTTATAAATATTTTTTTTAAACATTTAGATTTTTTTTATCTCATCGGGAGGAATGGAGAAGGCCCATCGATTAGCTCAAAAAAGGCTGTGCCCTCTCAATATCTCTATTATCGTCTGCCTTGCAAAGCATTATAAAATGAGTTCTAATCAACGGAATGTTGGTTATCTTTGAAACAGATTGTAAGATCAGAAATAGATATCTTTTAGTTTTGCAATAAAATGATTTGCAGTTAAAAAAAAGATTTTTCTTGGATAGGTGGATTACCTTATAGTCTTCTAACTTTAATCCACAAGATTTGACGAGATGGATCGCTTGATTTTTATTGAAGAAATAAACATGACCGATTTTGTTTTTTGATTTGTCGTTTTTATCGAAATTAAAAAGACGAAAAAATAAAGTTTTTAACCTTGCGGCGATATTATCTTCGAGAGGCACCTCAATAACGATATAGTTTGCCACTCTTTTAGCTTCGAGTAATGCTCCTTTTGGGTTCTCAAGATGTTCTAATAAATGAGATAATATCGCCAAATCAAAGTTTCCGTCGTCGTAGCAAATTTCTAAAGCATCATTTTTTTTAACCTCAATCAATCCTTTGATTTGTTGATCTTTTACATACTCTACTGCTGATTCTGATATATCACTTGCGTAATAGCTCTCAGCAAATCCTCTTTCAGAAAGAATTTTTAAGATAATCCCAGTTCCGCATCCTATTTCGAGAACAGACTTAAACTTTAATCCTTTGCAAATATTGATTATATTTTCGACTTTTGAGATGCCGGTGAGTTCCCTCCATTTGATGAAGTTTTCATCCATATTCTGGTAATATTTATCATAAAATTTATTCTCCATTAAAGTTTCCCTAGATTGTTTCTTTTGTATTTCAATCGCATATTTGCCCATTTAATCCATTAGATATTAAAGGGTTGTCATTTTTATCCATAATAAAAATTAGCTCCCTTGCGCATAGAAAAACATTTTATCTGATTATTTTTAAGCTTTATGAAACACTTTCTAAGAAGATTCACTTGTTAATAAATGGGGAAATTAAGTAAATCTCAGTCGAGGATTTTTCCGAGCTCAAGTAAAAAAGGGAAAACATTTATGGCAACTAGATTGTTTTAGATGGTAGAACCTATCAATAAACTTGTCCTCTTGGAAATCTCAATTGACTATTTTTAAGTTCATCTATAGTTAATCCAAGAGTTTCAATTTTTTCTTTAAATAATAAAAATTCATCAGGAAAATCCTTCTCGAGCCAGGTTAAATGTTCACCAATTGTTTCATTTACTCCGATATCCTCAAAGATGACAGGCTCAAATCTATCCAGATGGATTTCATAGATACGAGCACGATGGTTTTCAAATTTCAAACAGGCCCAGCTAGCTTTATCAAAATAGGCTCCTAAAAATATACCTCTCGAAGAAATGACAAGATAATCAGGATTTTCTCTTTTCAAAACAGTCATTATATCTTCTTCAAATATAGGAAATATAATACGATGTCTTTGTGCGCCGCTATTGAAATTTGAGTAAGTAATAAAATAAAGAGGCGGAATGTTGTCATTATCCCAAGTATCCATCGCATCAGGATTTGCAGCTACACAGGTGGCCGGGATTTCGTAGCAACTAATTTCGTCAAAATAAGCTGTTTTTCCAGCTGCCCACTGTGTTGCCGAAAGTCTTATTACAAGGTTGGCATCTGCAGCCTTAAAAGTGACCGCATAGGCTGTCCAAGCACTATCTGTAATGCTTATGGCACTCGCATAGGCAGTTAAGTCAGCAGGATAACCGACCTCTATTGTTCCATTTGTAGCTGTCCCTTTTTTGAAATAAACAATTAATTTATAAAATTTACCAATGGTAACAGCCTTTTGCTGATAAGCTACCCCAGGGGCAGCTCCATTAGTTGTTACCATCATGCAATTCCCTGCCTGACCATTTGCTTCAGTTGTTAATGTAGCAGTAGCGCCACCTACCGTCCATCGAGGAGGTGGATCTGTATCTGCGCTGAAATTTCCATTCTGAATCAAGTCCACTCCTGGTCCACTATCAGGTTCATTGTCTGTCAAAATATTCGCACCAACCACGAATCCATCTATATTTTCATTTCCTTTTTTTATAGAACCAAGGGGAACAGAGATTTCTTTCGTGGGATGGAAAGTAGGAATTTCATAATCTGCAACTTCAAAGAAGTCCAACGCCTCGTTAGTATATCCATCAGCAATTATTTTGGCGTTTTTAGAAGCATTCTTTTTTAACCATTCAGCTGTCTCTTGCTGTTCGATCGTATATCGGCCATATACTTCAAATTGTTTCTTCGAAAAAATAGATAACGAATAACTATGCTCAGTCCATTGATACCAAGTGCTGCCATTCTTACCAAATAATTGTGCTTTTATTAAGAAAAATCCTACTAATATAATCAATAGATTACCGATTAATCTGGGATGTTTTCTAACTGCTGAACTAATAATATTAAATTTTTTATATTTATAATTAAATTTAACTGCATAAATCATTAATAAAGAGATACATGACACGACAAAGATTGAAAGAGTAAGGTAAAGAAACATATAAACCATGGTTGATTGACCAAGTCTATCTCCATCTTCTACTACCCGTATGATTATAGGCAGGGAACATATCACTGAAGTTGTAAGAATAAGATCAGATGTTTTCCTCGAAATCAGCCCACGGATAAATACAAAAAACCACCCAAAAATCATGAGAAAAGATAAAGGTGTCACTTTTTGCAAAAATATCTGGTAGTATTTAAATAGAGTTTTTGGCAAACCTGTAATAAACATATTTGTCCAATATTTAAATGGATAACCAAATTGGCCAAATATTCTCCATGTAGCACTTCCAAATTGCCAACGTGCCACATCAAGAATTGAATGAAAAGAATCGTTGGTATGAACTATATAAATGGCCCAAAGAACCAGAGGAATAGCCATTGTTCCTATAACCCAAAAGCCTAGTTTGCCATATTCCCATCTTTTTCCTTTTGGGGCTAAAAAAACAATACCAATGGGAATAAAGAAACAAAACCAAGCAGATTCTTTGACCATTAGCGCCAGTCCCAGTATAATACCGGCGGAAACTGCCCAGATTTTGCTCGACCGAGTTAAAGCAATATAATAAATTAATATAAATAAGAGGATAAAAAAAGGTTGAACAATATCTGTATTAACATAGCACGCCACTAAATTTACACCATATGAGGTTAAAACCAATCCACTAGAAAGAAGTCCGACACTTTTATCATAAAAAAACCTGCCCAATAGATAAATCAGAATAATCTGCAGAGTAAAAAACATTCGGGTTACTAAAGAAGCAGACTCAACGCTTTTTCCCCTTAATTTAAACCCTAAAGCTAATATTACTGGAAAAAGCGGTCTCCGGGCTGTAAGAGCGTCCCCTTTAAACATTGCGGGACCCAGTTCCTGCGAAATATTACTGGCCTTTTGAATATACCTAGCTGAATTATTAGTAATTGGGACCCCTTTCACGCGAAAAATTAGCAGTGCAAAAATAATAACAATAAGAAGAGGTACGCCTTCTTTAATAATTTTAGAATTAAGCTTAAACTTCATAATGTGAATAATTATTTAGAATATAGTCCAATTCATTTTCGTTGTTCTTAGAAGATGCTGACATTCTGGATAATTATGAAGAAATAAAATAGAACATGAAAATTATTTTTTTATTAGTTTTTTCCCCGAGTTAAACTAATGAAAAAGAACAATTGGAAAAAATTAAAATTGCAGCTTTTGAGCAAATGTAATTTAGACAATTCTTGTAGTTTTTAAATCGAAAAATTGCAAATAAATTTCTTTTTCAATACACAACTTCTTCAAGATTTCTGTTTTTTCTTCATCTATTTTCTTGGTAGAAAGGATTATTTCAGAAATCTTTGTCCGGTGAATAATGTCTTCCAATTCTTTAATTGTACCTAAAACTGGTATATCGTACTGTGTTTTACCTTTTTTCTGAGAATCGTCATCAATGAATCCTACAAGATTGTATTGAAAGGTGGTATTATATTGAAGTTCCTTAGCTAAAAGAGAGCCTCTTCTTCCTGCTCCATAAATAATAATTTTCTTCCCTTCTTTTGTGCCTTTTTTATGGTAATAATAATCGATTATTCGGTAAGAAACCCTTGAACCAGCCACAAAAGAAAACAAAATATAAAAATCTAGGATAAAAAAGACAATGCCGCCAAAAGACTTGATTCCAAATATTGCTGTTAATACTAGTAAAGAGCCAACCGAAGAGATAATCATGGATTTACTTATCTTAATTACATCTTCAATGCTGGAATACCTCCAAGAGCCTTTATACAATCCTGCGAGATAAAAGATAATGATTTTTAAAGCGAGAACGAGAGGAATGATACGGATAAATAATATTTTCGCTTGAGTAGTGCTGAATGTGCCAAAGACCAGGATAAAGCTGAGGTAATAGGAGAACGAAATAAAAAACAGGTCAGTAATGGCTTGAAAAAGTCTTTTATTAATTATGGGTACATTGAATAAAGGAAGAAGCAGTCCATTTTTAAAAACTTTAAGTTCTTGGTAATTTAAACTTTTTATTCCTATAAAGGAAGCAATAATTATTGCTCCTAAGAAGAGAGTAATATTAAGATTGTTCCAGGCAACAGAAAGAATAGCCAGGGCACAAAGTATAACACAGATTCCATAAAGGACGATTACTGCTTTCTTCTGAGAAAAACCAATTTTTAAAAGACGATGATGAATATGATCCTTATCAGCTTCAAACATGGAGAATCCTCTAAAAAATAAAGCTCTTAATTTTCCATTCCCATTTGGAAAATCAACCAGATGAATGGACTTTAAGAATCTGCGAATTATCGAAAGCAGAGTATCCATAATTGGAAGACCCAAAGCTAAAATAGGAGCTAGTACTGCCACCATAACAGCTCCTTTGTGAGCACTTTGTAGAGATATTACTGCCAGCGAAAATCCAAGTAAAAGACTTCCCGAATCGCCAAGAAATATTTTTGCTGGATAAAAATTATATCTAAGAAAGCCTAAAATACTTCCTGCCAGAATCATGGAAACAATAGCCACTCCAGTATTTTGATAAAAATAGGAAATACCGAAAATAGTGACACAAGCAATAAAAGATATTCCAGCAGCTAACCCATCGATTCCATCAATTAGGTTTAGAGCATTAGTAATTCCTACTACCCAGAGAATGGTAATTGGAATAGATAAAATACCTAAATTCATTGAATTCCCTGTAAAAGGATTTGTTATTAAGGGTATTCCAAAGCCAAAAAAGACTAAAAGGCCGCCTGAAAAAATTTGAAAAAGGAATTTGGTTCCAGGACGAACTCTTTTTATATCATCGAAAATTCCTATTCCAAGGATAATAAACTGTGAAATAAAAATTGCTTTCCATTTCGAAGTTAAAAATTCCTCAAGAAATTTGAAATTAAATAAGATGCCAAGAAGAATAGTTAGATTGAAAGCAATAAAAATTGGAATTCCGCCCAAAACAGGCACGGATTTTTGATGGATTTTCCTTTCCGAAGGCAAATCTAAAATATTCAGCTTTTTGGCTATTAGACGAATTAAGGGAGTAATGAGGAGAGATATAAGGGTAGATATAGAAAAGAAGAGAAGGTATTTATTCATATGAAACTATCTTGTTTTTTTTATTATAATTTTATCGTTATTGAGAACTAATTTATGGACAGAAGCATTAGGAACATCGATTTTTTTATATGAATTCAATGGTAACTGGTTAAAATATAAAAATATACACCTTATAATAGCTACATGAGTTACGCAAAGGCTGATTCTTTCTGAATATCTTTTTAAAATTTTATTGATAGCTTTCACAGCTCTTAGTTGAACCTTGTGAAGTGTTTCTCTTCTATGGATCATCAAATCAGCAGGTCTTTCCAACCATATTTTATATTCTTTTGGATATTTGTTTTCTATTTCATGCTCTGATAGTCTTTCCCAAGGGCCCATTTTCATCTCTTTTAAATCAGGTTCTATAATTATCTCTCCTTTAATGAATTCATTGAGAAATTCAGCAGTCTGAACAGCTCTTCTTATGGAGCTGGTATAAATAGCCGAGATACAGCATTTTTGCATTTCTTTTCCAAGTTTATTTACTTGGGCAATTCCTTCTTCAGTCAGCTCTTCCTCACTCCACCCAGCATAAATATTTTCTATATTTGAACGTGTAATTCCGTGTCGAACAAGATAGGTAGTCCTATTTACCATTTTGTTCCCTTAATTTTTTATCATGAATTAAGCTGCCAGTTATTGACCTATATATATAATCTTAGAACCCTCATTATCAAACTTAAAATTCAATTCCTTCAAATTTAAAGCCTTCCTGACATCTTCTTGATATCTTTGCTTGCAATAAAAAAGGAAGAAGCCGCCGCCTCCCGCCCCCAGTAATTTACCGCCAATAACCCCGGCCTTTAATGCCTTCTCGTAATACTCATCTAACACTGGATTTGATATGTTTCTTGCCATTTTCTTCTTAAGAACCCAACCTTGGTGCAAAATCTCTCCAAAATCATTTAAATTTCCTATTTGTAAAGATTCCTTCATAGACTTTGCTAACTTAACTAGCTTAGTGATTATTTCTAATTTTTCTTTTTGATTTATATTCTTTTTTTGTTCAGTTAAAATCTGGCTTGCTTTTCTTTCATTGCCTACATAGAACATAAGCAGATTTCTTTCCAGGTGCTCTTTAACTTCTGGTTTACAAATAATAGGTTCTACGCAAACCGTCTTATCCGAATTAAATTGAATATAATTTAAGCCACCATAACTTGCTGCATATTGGTCTTGTTTTCCTATGGGCTCATTTAAGACCTCAATCTCTATTCTGCAGGCATCCTTAGCTAATTTTTCTTTGGTAACAAATTTTTCTTTATAAGCATAAAGAGCATGAAGAAGACAGACTGTAAAAGAACTGGATGAACCAAGTCCCGTTCCTGCCGGCACATCTGCAATACTTGTGATTTCTATTCCTTTTTGTATTCCCACAACCTTAAGACATTCTCTTACTAACGGATGTTGTATTTCATCGATTTCATTTACATCCTCTGTTCTGGAGTATTTTATCCTAATCTTGTCGTGAAAATAGGGGTGGATCATTATATACATAAATTTATTTAGAGTAGTACTCAACACAGCACCATACCGATTCCTAGAATAAAAATCCTTTAGGTCACTGCCTCCCCCAGCAAAACTGACCCTAAATGGTGTCTTAGTTATAATTATTTCAAGACCTCCTCAATTATTCTCAATCTTTCCTGGCTACCTATATCATAGAATCTTTTATTTGTTGGAAATGCTAAAAGTTGTTTCATTTTTATCAATTTATGAAATATTTCTTCCTCTAAAGAGCAAACCTTATTTTCAGGAATAAATTCCAAGAGATCTTTTTTAAAAACCATTACTCCGGCATCGACGTGGGTCATTCCCTCAGATTTTTTTTTATTGTAATCGATAACTAGATTTGATTCTTCAATAGATATGTTATTTGGAGCAACTCTTTCAGGGTTATCATATACTGTAATTACACCGGTTTTATTATATTTGTAGAAATATCTTATTAATTTGCGATAATCCATAGGTAAAAAACTGTCACCATTCAGAAGACAAAACTCCTTTGCCAACTTATTTTCTGCATTTTTCAAGGCGCCGCCGGTTCCCAGAGGACTTTTTTCAATTGAATATTCAATATTCAGTCCAAATTTTGAACCATTGCCAAAATATTTTTCGATCTGCTTCCCTAAATAACTAACTAAAAGTACTACATCCGTTAAATCAAAAGATTTAATAAGTTCAAGTTGGTACTGCAAAAAAGGCCTTTCACGAATGGGAATCATAGGCTTAGATATTTTATAAGTAATGGGCCTAAGGCGACTACCTTTTCCCCCTGCTAAAATTACAGCTTGCATATATTTTCCTTAAATAAATTCACTGCCCCCAATTATCTAGTTTTTTCCCAAAGCATGTCTGTTCTTTTAAATATTATCTTAGTTAAGCTAACAAAAGCAGCACAATTAACCATGCAAAAATAAAATGGAACAAGAAGAAGAGAATTTATTTTATGATAGTTTTTTTCCATAATCCATCCTAATAAGGCTAATGAATAGAATATTAATTGGAGAAAAAAAAAGTATAGAAGATAGCTATTTAATAAAAAGATATTGCTGATGAATAACAAGATAAGCCATATTGGAGAAGTGTATCTTAAAAGTCTGTGTGAAAATAATAAGAATGTTGTGAGCACTTTTCCTTTTTGCAAGGCTTCTCTTAATAACATTAAAGTACTAATAAAATTCCAACTAGCAAGTCTCACTTTTCTTTTAAACTCTTGTTTTGAATTTTCAGAAGACTCCTCATAGGAAACTGCTTCGGCTTCCATTATGACTCCATATCCACTAATCTCAATACGACAGGAAATTTCAAAATCATCAGCCCTATATTTATTAATTGGGTTGTATAATTCTTTCCGTATGGCAAAGATTGATCCATTTACGCCTCCACAACCTGCCAGGGAAAATAGGCTGCTTGCCATTTTTTTTAGAATAAAATCATGCTCCCAATAAGCTATCTCACCTTTCCCTATAGCTGACTCTTTTTTGCTTGTATATTTTAATCTGCCACTGACACAGCCAATCCGATTATCAAAAAAATTCCTCACAATCTTTTTTATGGCATCTTTTTTATACATAGCATTTGCGTCAGAAAATACTATTATTTCACCTCTAGCTAAGGGAACTGTTCGATAAAGAGTTGCCCGTTTCCCTTCTCTTTTCTTATACGCATACAGAATTACACCGTTGTCGTTGTATTCCTTGCTGATTTCGTTTGTTTTATCAGTAGATTCAGAAGCAACAATAATTTCAAGTTTTTCTTTAGGGTAATCAAGTTCGAGAGAATTTTCTAATTTTTGTCTTATGATGTTTTCCTCATTATAGGCAGAGATTATCATACTGACATGTGGATAAAATTCTTTTTTATTAACTTTTTTACTAAGTAAAGACGATAAAATACCAAGAGTAATCGGATATCCCAAGTAGATGTATATGAGTACGAACAAAGAAAATATAAAAATAATAAGCATCGCTATCTCCCGGGAAATAGAAATATCACAAATTTATTGATAGCTTTAAAAATTCCTTTTCATTGTTAAAAGATTTTTAAATAGCAATTGATTTTTTATACATGTACTTTTTCATGAAGAACAGAAGTGCCTTTTTTCTTATCCAGAAATATCTAAATATATCAATAAATCTAAAATTCTTTATATAAAAGAAGATTAATGTTCTTTTCTGCCATTTAGCCAACTTATCATAAGATAAATTTTTTATTTCAAGAGCTTTGCCGCCGTATTTGTCAAACTGAGACCAGTCATTACTAATGAGACGATATCCTCTATCCCCCTGTACCGCCATATCATAAATCCTGGTGCCTGGATAGGGGACCATGAGTCCAACTGCTATAGTTTCTGTATTTAATTCAATGGCTAAATTAACGGTTTTTTGTAATGTTACTTCAGTCTCGTCAGGATGGCCGAGAATGTAATAAGTTTCAAGAGAAATTCTTGCCTTTTTAATAACTTCTACTGCCTTTCTTACTTGCTCGACAGTAAAATTTTTGTTAATGCCTTTCAATATTTTATCATCTCCTGATTCAACGCCCATTCCCAAATGATAACATCCTGCCTTTTTAGCCAAATTAATTATGTCTGAGTTGACAAAATTGACACGGATTAAAGCGCTCCATTTAATTCTTTTTGAAAGGCCTTGGTCAATCATTAATTGTAAAAGCTCGCAAGTATGTTTGTCATCGAAAAGAAAGATCTCATCTAAAAAATCAAATGAGTGAGCGCCATACTGAGAAATCGCATATTCTATTTCTTGAATTACATTCTTAGCTGAGCGCCGTCTTACCTTTTTTCCTAGAACGCGCATACAAAAAGCACAACTGTATGGACATCCCCGGCTAGTAAATAAAATATATTGAGAATTTTTACCTGTCAAAGCATGCGAATTGTCATCATAGTATTGATGAAATGCAGGATATGGTAAAGCATCCAGTTCTTTAGAGGTGAGAAATGGGCGTGACTCATTGATACAAATGTTTCCATTGTCTTCTCTAAATATGAGCCCTTTTATTTCACTTAATTTCAGTTTGGCCTTTTGTAAGTACATCAACAACTCAAAAAAAGTATATTCACCTTCACCATGGACACCATAATCAAAAACAGAAAACTCCTCCATGGTTTTCTTGGGTAAAGCTGTAATATGGCATCCTCCTATAGCAATTGGGACATTCAGCTTTTTTTTGAGCTGGGATCCGATTTGAGCAGATTTAACAATCTCATGTGTCATTGCGGTTATGCCTATTAAATCAGGTTTATACTCTTCTACATGATGCAGGAGTTCCCCATCAGACCAGCCATTAAAATATGCATCAAATATTTTACAGGCAATACCTTTATGCTCAAGATAAGCACAAATGTACGATATACTTAAAAGTGGCCGTTTGTACCAATCAGCATAGGTTGCCGGAACTTTAGTCAATGCTACTTTCATAGATTCCCCTACTTATGCTGATTTGCATTCAAAATCAAAATAAAAAAGATTAATCAGAATTTTATTTAGGAATAATAAACCTCATAGCTCTCTTTGCAGCTTTATAATTCCTTCTCAATTCCGAAGGATTTTTAACCTGTTGAATAATTTTATATGCAATATATTTTGATCTTAAGTAGTACTTTCTTCTTGCGTAATCACACCATTGCCTTATTTCATCAGATGTCATGTCAGACATTTTCACTACACTGTTGTGACATCCGTTTTCAGTTAAATAATCAGAATAACTGCTAATGGTCAAAAGACTTTTCTCTTTTGCCCACTCATAATCCTTTGTGCCAGGATAGGCCATTAAAGGGAAAAATTGCATGGAGTCATCCATAAGTTTTAGAGAAAGCTGCAGACTCTCTTCAAGGGTCTCTTTTGTTTCTCCTCTATTCCCTGCCATAAAGCATCCATGGACAATCAGCCCTGCCTTTCTTGTATTTCTGGAAAATTCAAAAATCATTTCAGGGGTAATTCTTTTATTAATATTTTTTAGAATCTCTCCATTAGCACTTTCATAGCCTACTGTAACAAGCACACACCCAGCCTTTATCATCCATTGCATTGTCTCATATTTTAAATCTACCCGGACATTACAGTACCATTTTATCTTAATATTTCTCTCTATTAATTCTTTACAAAATTCTGTAACTCGACGCTGACTTCCTGTAAATGTATCATCCTCAATTCCAATTTCCCGTATCCCTGGCATATTCTCTGTTATCCATTGAAACTCATCAGCGATGTCTTGGGGTGAACGCATCCTATATTTCCATCCATGAATAGTTTGAGGATAGACACAGAATGTACATCTAGCAATACAACCTCTTGCAGTCATTATCTGGACTTCGGGGTAATCGCTGGCACCAAAGAAATACTTCCTTGCATCAAGATGCTTTTTATATACTTTGCTTACAAAAGGAAGCTCGTCAAGATTCTTAATAAATTCTCTTCTCTTGTTAATCCAAATCCTGTCGGCTGTCCTATAGGCAAGTCCATCTATAATGCTAAAAATATTATCTCTGTATGTAGGATCTGTCTGAATCTTATGCAAGTCAGCACCTGAAAGTTCTTGGGATAGTTCTCTTACAGTGTAATCTGCCTCACCAACTGCAATGGCATCAATTTTATTATTTATTTCCAGGGTTTCTTCAGGTAGAGCAGTTGGATGAGTTCCTATCAGCACTATGATAGAGTCAGACAATATATTCTTAATCTCTACACCTGTCTTTATATCTGCGAATATGCTTGGTGTGCTTGTGTCCAGCACTACCATTTCAGGGTTGAATTCAGCAACAAGCCTTAGAGTTTTTTCGAGATCATAAGAGCAAGCACAGCTGTCAATTACTCTGACATTATGTCCAGCTTCTTCCAGAACCCCTGCTACATAACATAGCCAGATAGGGTAATAAATAGTCCCGCTTTTGGTTATTGCTGGACTTCTGGATGTCCTTGAAAACCTGCCATATTCTGTTTTAAAAGGAGGATTAAGACAGAGGATTTTCATATTATTTTATACCAGGCAATCGCAATAATTTCACGAAATGCGATAGAAAATGTATTGAGTTTAGACGAATGCGGCAAAAAGGTAAATAAAGATATAGGATTTGGTGAATATAAATAGTCTGATGGCAGAGGCTTTACATTACGAAAATACTTTCTAAATTCTCTGTTGCTTCGCTGCATATGGGATGCGGATGTGATAAGTCCAATTCTTAGATCCTTATTGTTAAACTTTTTATTTAATTCTTTTGCATGTTCTCTTGTATTTCTGGATCTTAAATCGAGGATTATTCTCTGTTTTGGAACGCCCAATCTAAGTGCAGCTTTACACATAACCTCAGCTTCCGTAAGCCTTCCATTCCCTTTCCCGGCACAAACGAGATAATCAGCACCACTTTTTCTGAAAACCTGAACAGCATAGAGAAGACGGGAAGCTGTCGAGTTTGAAGGCCTTGGTTCTTTTAAATGCTTATTATCTGAAACACCCCCACCAAGTACAATAATTATATCGAGTTTACTGGCATTATTACTATCATTACGAAGATAGTTTTTTTCAAGAAGATAACATATCCCATTGGAAATTGGAGATATACTTGCCATATAAAGAACAATAAAAGATGCGATCAGAAATGGCCGCATTGATTGCTTCTTTTCTTTTCTAAACGAGACAAAAAATCCAATAGCCATTAAAATCAGAACAAAGACTACAGGATCAAGACACCATTTCAATAAATTATATGCCATGCCCATTTTCTATCAAGCAAGTCTCCTGTGCTTGACTGAAAATCTAAAGTATAAATATAGTATTCTCATTCTATTGATAAGGTGCAGTAACTTAAAAGTTATTTTATTCCCTTTCATCCCCCACTTTTTTAAAAGAGCATAGTGTCTATCAACAATCATATTATTATTTTTTATTGCAAGATATTGATATTTCAAAGCACCTACTCTCCATCCTCCCCCTCTTTCTCTATCCCTTTGTAAGTGTACACAGATTGTATGAGGACAGAACATAACCTTAAAGCCAGCTTTACATGCCCGTAGATAAAAGTCAGTTTCTTCTCTTGCAAAAAAAGCTTCATCAAAACGGATTTTACGGCAGACATTTGCCTTTCCAAGAGAAATAGCATGGAGAAAGGGCATTTGATGAGGTTTAGATATTTGTACTGAATATTTGCCCGACATCAGCCAGTAATTTATCAAAGATCCTCTGGTTTTGTCACAGCGTTTTATCGTATCTTCGATTGTTTCATCTCTTCTACTGTAAAATATCCTGCCTGCAGCAATATCAGCACCTGTTTCATCCATACATCGCAGTAATGTGCTTGAATAATCATCACACAAATAAAGATCATCCTCTCCAAATAATATATAATTACCCGTAGCCATATTTATCCCTTCATTTCTGGAAGTCGCAGCGCCTTGTGTTTCTTCGTGCCTTTTAATTTTAATAAAAGAATATTGCCTTGCTTGCTCTTGCAAATATTCATATGTGGTGTCACTTGAGCCATCGTCAATGAAGATAAGCTCATGCAAATGTTTTTGGCATAGATATGAATCAATAACCCTCTCTAGAGTATGTCTTCTGTTGTATGTTGGAATTACGATGCTAACGGTTTTATCCACAATGATTATTCCAGTTGATTAATATTAGCTTATGCGTCTTTTCTTAGAACATATCGCTTTATAAAGCCAATAAAATTATTAAAATAAGCATGAAATTCAGTAAGACTTTTTATCGACCTTAGTCTATTCATGATATATTTTGGTCTCAGATAAAACTGACGAAGCCCATGAGCGGAATAATAGGCAATCTCATCAGCGGAAAGACATGGGTAACTGAAAACAGGCTTTTTCATAGGGTCAAAGAGACTCCAGTCTTTTGTATGCAAATAACCATTTTCTTCAATGTATCTGAAAAAATCTGTACCAGGGACAGGTACAGCAATCCCTAATGTAGCAAAGCTTGTATCAAGGGTTTTTAGAAAAGATATGGTTCTTTTTATGCTTTCTTTTGTCTCTCCTGGAAAACCTATAACACAAAATACAATAGTATCAATTCCGTATCTTCTCGTTAAAGAAACTGCTTCTTTTACCTTATCCAATGATATATTTTTTCTAATATTCTTAAGGATTTTTGTATCAACACTTTCCAGGCCAATTGCTATAGTATGGCATCCTGCTCTTTTCATCAGTTTCAGTATCTTTGGATTTAGCCTGTCAGCTCTTGTTGAGCAATTCCATGATAAATCAATATTATTTCTCAGCATTTCTTCAAAGAGGGAAGCAGCCCATTCCCTATCGGCTGTCAATGTCGCATCATTAAACATGACCTCCTTGAACCCCAATTTCTGAACCCATTTCAGTTCTTCTATAATATGCAGGATACTTCTTTTTCGAATTTGAGGAGCGCCAAAAAAAGCCGGCTGGCAGCAAAAACTGCAATTATTAATACATGCTTTTTGGCCCATAACCATTGTTTTGGGGGATCTTTTTGTTGTTGGGTCGCGGTATATTCCTTTTTCTAGCTTGTCATGTGATGGGAATCCCAGATCATCTAAATTTGAAATGAGTGGTTGACGTTCCGTTTTAACAATCTCACCGTTTGCTTTTCGAAAGAAAATTCCTTTGGCTGAATTAAGATTCGATATGTTCTTCACAATATTCAGTGATGATTGTTCCCATTCGCTTGAATAAACCAAAGCATCCAGATATTCCGATTCTATAAATGTCTCTTCTGGTAAAGCCATTACATGAGTTCCAATTGCAATTGTCAAAATAGAAGCGTTTATTTTTTTGCCGATTTTGGCGACGAGTAAATCTTTATAGATCGTACAGGTAGAGGTCGAAAAGAAAACAATATCAGGAGATATTTTTCTAATATAGTTTTCTACATCATCTATCGTTTTTCTTGATGCATTAAAGTCAAGTAACGTATTATCAAAACCTTCCTTACGCAAATATCCTGATATCATCATTAAATCCAGTGGAGGTTTTCTAAAGTCGCTTTTATTGCTTCCATTTCCTCCAAAAATCCGTTGATTTCCAAAAATAGAAACCGGGGGAGGCTCTATCAGAATTATATTAGGCTTTGAAAACATATCGTATTTTTATGAAATATAATGTCTAGAAATCTGGTGAGTGTATTGAACCATAGGATTAGAATAATTACGAAGTGAAGGCAAGAATTATTTAAGGGTTTTTCATGCCATTCATGAGCCTTTTAGAGTGAAGAGCTTCTCTTTTACAATTTCGAATCCAGGCCATGGCAAGAGCAAAGAAAATCCAGTAATAAAAGGTCTCCATCCCCTCGTTCAACAATTTAAATAGAAACATAATATTACACGCATAAAAAAAATAGCCATAATTAATTCCAGATGGCTTATTGCGCCTGAAATTCAGCATGCCTTTTCTTATTGAAATAGTCAATCCGATGAGGAATAAAATATATGGAATGAAAGTGGCTAATCCCGAAGAAGTAAGAATGAATAAATAACGGTTGTGTCCTCTAAGAACAAGTTCTGAGAAGCGATAGCCTATTCCAAATAAGGGGTTATTAACAAAAACATCCAAGCTTACTCCATAATAAAGATAATGTGGATCTAAGTAAGATTCCGAACTGAACGAAGTAAGGCCATAAGTGTATAAATAGTTGTTTATTTGATCTATTCCAAGGATATTTAGGAGTTGAATTAAACGCAGAACCGCAATAAATTGATATGCGAATAAAAAAATAATAATCGGAACAAAGATCAAAAGAGAGGAAAGGACGATCTTAGTTCTTCCCTTTTTTTCGTGAATATACATCAATGATATCAAAACTGCAATTCCAATAAAAGTGGATACTATACCCGCTCGGGAAAGAGTCTTTATAATCTGGAAGATCATAAAGAAGCTTATAGCTATGTAGATATATTTAGTCTTTCTGCCTGATTTTAGTAAAAATAATACGCTAAAAAGAATTGCGGGAGCAAGCATTCCGCAATATTTTCCATGCTCATAACCTCGTAGCCCCCTTGAGTGTACTACTCCTTTTTCTACAAAAGCTGCTTCCGATAACTCTAATTCCCCTCCATGATGGGCAGTGATTTTTCTAGTAATGCTCGATGGCGATTTCTGATACTGCACTTGCAGATTATAAGTGTAAACACTTAATAGGAAGCTGCAAAAGAGTAATACTTTTATCATCAATTCTATATCACGGTTGTCTTTAAAATTATCTATAATGACCGCCAAGAACCATACAGGTGCAATCATGATAAGATAATATTTGATCGCGTTATGCATTGTTTCATTAAGGAACATTGAAACGATTCCAAACACCGCATAATTTACCAGCATTATATTGATGAGGTTAACTTTCAGAAGATCTCCTTTCCCTCCTAATTTTTTAATAATGAGATATATAAATAAGATGAAGGGGAGTACCCATACTTTTACTACATAGCCACCTAGCAGTTTAACAAACCAGATTTGTGTCATTAACTCGAAGTAAAGAAATACTGTAACGCTTGCTATAAGAATAAAATGTAAACGCGACATTCTTTGTTTATTAGGCAAGCTTAATTGTAATTTTTGATCGTACATTCTCTATTATTTATCTTTAGTATAATGTGAATAGCGGTAAAGGTTTGTTGAAAATTCCTGCCATTTTTCATAATAATGCAGAATTTTATCTGAAACTGTTTTGCAACTGTATGATATCACCCACATTAGGAATGGAATAATACTAAAACCGTATGTTCCAAGAAAATGAGAGGAGATCTTACGGGCTTCCTTTAACCGGCTATTTTTAAACTCTGCCAGGGCCAGTTTAGAATAGGTTTTCGCAATTATTTTCTTGAGATTGCATGAAATGAAATCGTCGTCAAGGTTTACCTGGCTATCAAGATTTTTGTATTTTTTTATAAATACTTCCTCTGCTTTCTTAAAATCATCCCTTTGTAGAAGTTCTGGTGCGGCGTAAAACATTCGCTGTCGTATGGCATCATCATGCGATATCTTCAGGGTAGTTAGTGCTTCAATATTTGCGTAAAGTATCTTCCCGTTCTCTATTGTTTGGGCATCTTTTTCCTTAAAGCTAATAGAATCCATATATTGACGTATGATTACCAGGATATCCGGAATGCTGGCGATGCGAAAACCCTTTCTTATCAGAGAAGACCAGAGTTCGTAATCCTGACAAATCTTAAAATCTTCATTATAGCCTCCCTGAGCCAAAATAATATCTTTATCCATGATCACACTTCCATGGATAATCGGTGTATCACTCAGAATCCAAAAAAGAATTTCATGTGAATCTGTTGGTTTTATGAAGGTTCGTTTTATCTTGCCTGAGGAATCCATAATGTAACTTGAAGTTCCTACCACAACGTATTCGGGATGCTTCGTAATGAAATCTAACTGCTTTCCTATTCTTCGTGGAAGAGACAGATCATCGGCATCATTGACCACTATGTACTTACCTTTTGCTAACTTTAATCCAACATTCAGAGACTTAGTCTGCCCCATATTGACTGTATTCGTATGAACAACGATCCGCTGGTCTTTGAAAGATTGGATTGTCTCCATAGAATCATCAGTACTACAGTCATTTATGATGAGGAATTCAAAGTCCTCATAAGTCTGTGCCAGAATACTTTCGATTGATAGCCTTAAGTAATCTCCACCATTAAAGACAGGCATCAAAACTGTAACTAAAGGATTTTTTTTCATTTAATCCCGCAGTATTCTTCTTCCTTCATGCGTTATCCGAATCTCCAAGGACTATCTTGATGCGATTGCCGCGAGCACGCAACTGTTCAAATACTCGATTCTTGAAAAAGATGACTGGGATGTCACGCCTCTTGACAAAACCATATTCCATCGCTACATTTGCCAACCTTGTGCCAGACTGCGTCCAGAACACTAATGCATCAAAAGGAAGGGTCAAGGTTTTCACAAATAGCTGGAATGCCTCAACAGCGTGTTCAAAGGTTTTACCGAAGATCTCACAGAGATGTATGTGGCGCAAACGTGCGTAGCGTAAACCTCGCCTGCTCACCTTCACTACGATATATGCCTGAAGCCGATCCGAACACATTTCGCGTAATGCATAAGTTTTGTAATTCTCAGTCGAACTAGCGTATCTCCACTTCCACCAAGCACCGTCCTTTTTGAGAAGGTAAGTTTCTTTTTCATAGGTCTCTGACCAAAGCCGGTCAATTTCAGTTGTTGTCTGCGCGTCATCTGTACATAAATGGAGTCTTTTTGAGGATTGACCCATCGCTTTATACGTCCAGATAAGTCCAGCTCTTGCTGTGGCAAGCGGTGCTCTCCGAGCGCTCCGCTCAAGCTCAATCAAACTCAGTTCCTTAAAGACGACACAGTCACAATGTCGTGTCCAACCGGGTAGTGCAAGATCATTCGGAAACCCATATATCAACTTCTCACCACGCGGTTCTGACTGCTCAAAGTCCTGGATTACGTGGCTACCAAGAGCTCTAAAGTGTCCTTGTCTCTGAAAACTTGGATGAGTATGAGTGTCTCCCAACTCCCCACAGCCAGCGCCAATTCCAAGCCAGGGATTTATAGGTTTTGCTGTGATGCTGCAATGTGCAGCGGGGATCACTCCCTGACGACGAAGGTAACATGCGCTTTTGCCGAACGGATTGGCCGTGATTTTCCATTTGAAGTTAGGCTCAGAATACAGGGTCGGAAAAACGTCAGTGGGCAATTTTAAGTATGAAAGAAACTTAACCACTGACTTAAAATCGGCAATGTATCGGTCCATGGAAATGTCTGGCTCTTCCTGGGACATTCTCTAGGCTCCTTTACTGAAAGCCCCCGCTGATTTCGTAGACTCCTCCCGTAATGTAGGAGGCCTTGTCAGAACTCAGGAAATATATAAGTTCGGCGACTTCCAGTGGGGTGCCAAACCGACGTAGAGGTATCCTTGAAATTATGTCTTGCTTTATGGGCTCTGGGATAAACTGAGTCATGGCTGTATCGATGTATCCCGGTACCACTGTGTTGACTCTAATTGAATGCTTCGAGAGTTCCAGCACACAAGATTGAGAATATCCGATGATTGCGGCCTTGGATGCGCCGTAGATCGTCTGCCCAAAGGCACCACGCCAAGCCACTACTGAAGATATGTTTACGATGCATCCGCTAGGGCTCTTCAGGAGGAGAGGGATGAAGGCCATCGTGCTGTAATGGACTCCCATGAAGTTAGTGTTAACAACGTCCTCCCACTGTTTCTGAGTCATTTTCTGCAGTGTTTTATCTCTAGTGACACCTGCATTATTAATTAGGACATCGCATCTACCCTCTGTATCCATAAGATACTTTGCGCATTTTTTAAGTGATTCTAGCGACTTAACATCACACTTGAAAATCTTCCGTGCGCCATCAATGGAAATAGCCGTGCGCGCACAACCATATACTTTATGGCCTTTTTTAATAAAGAGCTCGGCTATCTTCTTACCAATACCTCGAGATACACCAGTTACAAAGACTATAGACATTATAAACCTCCTTTTGTCGGATAATCATTATGTTCGTCTTAATAAGAAACCGACTTTTCTCAACAGGTTAATACCTCGCCCCCACCGGAGTATTAATCGAATCATTTCCGGTGCTTCTCCTGGAACATGGTATCTGGGGGCTGAACCGCAAGATGTCCTGGAATGTATCCGGCCGGACTTATTAGTGAAACTCCAATTGTAAATTTTTTTGGCCATTGAGATAGTTCTGTCATCCACAGGTCCGTGCGGGTGTGAACACGCTGTAACCGGAACACCCAAAATTTTAGAGAGTTCATCTCGGGAATGACGCAATTGGAACAGCTTATCCTCATCGGATAGCCAGGGTAGCGGCTGATGGGACACCATGTGCGAACCGATTTCGACTAATCCAGAATGAGCAGCAACACGCAACTCTTCCCAACTTGCAGGGAACCAAAAATGCCTATCTTGTTGCATGCCCATGTTTTCCAAAGGTTTTCCATTAATTAGCATATTTTTAGCTGAAATCTTTAGAGGAGGGAAGTGAACTTCAAACAGAAAATTCCATATCTTAGTCATAACTTTTGGTGCCTGTGCTCGTGAGGTGATTTGCAACTCGAGCCGCTTGCCATTGACACTAATAATGAAATTTTTGGGAATTTGTTCCCAGAGAAACCGTTCTAAAAGAAATATATCTGGGGTGCGAGCTGAGTCCGTCCACTCTGTCGTTACGAAGATGACTGCAGGTGCCTGATATTCCTGCAGGATGGGCAATGCCAAGTCGATTACAGATGCGAGACCGTCGTCGAAGGTAAGAATTATGGGGCGCAGTTTCCGGTTTTTGGCGATGAGATATTCATCAAGGTCTGTAAGTCGTAAGATATCGAAATTCTTGGAGCACCACGCTATTAACCTTGAAAAAAGCTCGACTTCCAGAAGACAGGTTCGCGTCTCCGGGAAAAAAGCATATTCCGGGATGTGCTCGCACAGCCCATGGAACATTAGGACCGGTACACCTAAACGGCCTGGGAATAGTGAAAAATTCATGAAAACATGATTTCCAATTTTTTCTTCTTGCCGGACAAGTAACGGGCTCTTTGATTTAGTTTCAAAACTTGAATGCTTAACTTTAAAGATATTGGTTGCTTGCTTTTACTCTGAAAACATTCTCTTTTCCTGTGGGGGAATATTGAATCTTTCCACCAGCGGCCTTCACTAATGCGATACCTGCAGCAATATCCCAAATCTTAATATCATTTTCCAAGTATACATCAGCTCTACCACAAGCCACATAAGCCAAAGACAAAGCAGCTGAACCAAGAAGGCGTATTTTCTTGTATTCCCTTATCGCTTCAATAAAATCCAGGAGTGATTTTTTGGAAAAATCAGTGCTAACAGGAAATCCTGTACATAAAACTGCTTTTGATTTTTCAGTTATTTCGCTAGTCATTATTTGATTTTTGCTTAACCAAGCTCCCTCACCAACTAAACCTGAAAATGTTTCGTGATGATTAAAGTCATAAACAACACCTAATAACGGCTCCATCCCTTTCCAAAGAGCGACTGAAATACAATTAAGGGGAATACCGTGCGAAAAATTAAAACTTCCATCCAGAGGGTCTACAATCCAGCGATAGTCTTTATTTTTATCTCTTCCCTCTAGAAATCCAGCTTCTTCTGACAGTACAGGATATTGAGACTTTTCTAAAAGTTGCTTAATGATAAATGACTCCAGCTTTTTATCGGCCAAAATCTTTACATCCCGTTCCAAATACTCTTCAACTTTCCGAAATTTATTAATGTCTTTCTCAATAATCCGAAAAGCATTTTCAGTTGTATTCTGGGCCAAATTTAGGAGAGCTGAAAGATCAGGCATTGATTAAATGATTTCTTTTATGAGTTTTTAAGGGCACTAAGAAGGTTTTCAACTGATTCTGTCTCCATAGAGCGGCGGCATTCAATAGTATAGGATCCTACATGAGGAGTAAGAATAACCTGTTTAAACTTAGTTAATGGCCCGGAATAAGGTTCTTGATTGAATGAATCTATCCAGGCTCCTTTAATTTTACCTTCCTCTAATGATTTTATCAGGGCGTCTTCATCAATTAGCCCCCCCCGTGTCGAACTTAGTAAAAATGCTCCCGGCTGGATAAGATCAAATTCCTTTTCTCCCAAGATTCTGGTTTCACCACTTGCGTGTAACGAGACTACATCGGCCTGAGGGAGAGCTTCTTCCAAAGTTAACATAGGAAAGACCTCTTTAGAGTCCTGTAGAAAAGGATCTACGATCAATATTTTTGTCTTAAAGGAAGATAAAAGTTCTGCAAAACGACGTCCAATACGCCCAAACCCAATAATTACGATGGTCTTTCCCTCAAGCTGTGTCCCTATTTTCTTATTCCATTTGCCTTCATGAAGGTCTCTATCCATCTGCGGCACCAGGCGAAGGAGATTTAGCAATGCCCCAAGTGTTAACTCAGCTACAGCAGATGTTGGTCCGTAAGGAGTTGAATAAACCTTAATCCCCAATTCTTTAGCTGCTTCCAGGTCTACATTTGATAAACCTGAACCGCAACGGGAAATAACTTTAAAGTCTGATTTACACAATACTTCCTTATCTAAAGTCTCCAGCCCCGCAATTAAACCCGTAACTCCTGGCAACAGTTCTTTCAATTCTGACTTGGTCAATTTTCTTCCAAATGGATTATTTACGACTTCAAATCCAGCTTCTAGAAGCATTTCCATCGGTGTTGGATCTAAAGCAGCAAAGGTTGAGGGACCTATCAATATTTTATGCTTCATTTATCATCTGCTTCATTTTGTAGAGTGAACATTAAAAAAGATGTAATCATATGGTTTAGTATTACATGAATGTCTTCAACGGGTCCATATTCACCTCTATTTGAGGTGACATGAACTATGTGGTTGCATAACTCAGATAATTTGCCACCATCGAATCCAACAAAGCCTATTGTTGTACCGCCTTTTTGGTTAGCGTATTTTACAGCTTCTATTACATTTGGGCTATTCCCACTTGCGGAAATGGCCACAAGGACATCCCCTTTTTTAAATAATTCTGACAATTGAATTGAAAACACTTTATCATAACCATAATCATTCCCCACCGCTGTAATGAAGGGCACGTTGTCTGTTAAACTTAAAGTTTTAAAACTCTTCACCTTAGCTTTTCTACCAACCTCAGCTAAATCTTGTGAAGAGTGCGAGGCTGTTGCAGCACTTCCTCCGTTGCCTACAAAAAATATAGTGGCATCTCTATCTCTAGCATTTAAAAAACATTCAGTAACATAAGCTATGGCATCATAGTCTAAAGATTTCATTAACTCGGTCAGATATTTAAAATAATTTCCATAATATCCTGTTGAAGAATTGTCTTTTAAGAAAAACTCTGAAAGTTTATTTTGTTTCATAAATTGATTCCTTTTTGACTTTCCATTTTTCCAATCCATGAGAATCCTGAAGATTATTTGTAAAATCCCACTTCGATTCTTTATCAGTGATGCGATAGAAAACTTGTTTTAATATGTTAAATATAGCCCTAGCAAATAATGAGTTTCCCTCTGCTATCCGTATCAATCCATAATAGATTTTTGGAAGTTTGAAATACAATTGAAACGTTTTAAACAAACCATGCAAGGTCTTATTAGAAATTTGAGGAAGTTTAAGATGGGATTCTATTCTATAAACACTTTCATATTCTTTTTCTCTGGAAGGATCAAAAAAACGCTCCTTGACACACAAATCCCGTAGTTTAGTGCCACGATAGGGATGGAAAAAGGTTAGGGTAGTGGTGGTTGGGTTTGCCTTTCTGTTAAGCTCTATGGTCTCAAATATATTGCTTCTCGTTTCATATGGTAAGCCAATCATATTAAATGATGAACTACGTATTTTATATTTTCGTGCTAGACTAAAAACACGGACTATCTGATTATTCTTATAAGTTCTTCCTAAAACATCTTTTCTTATCCCAGGACTTCCTGATTCTAATCCTACGCATATGTTACAACATCCTGCATCAACCAGTTTGGTAAATGTATCTTCTTCTATAAGTTTTGGATGTAAACTAACAGAAAATGGAAGACCAATGTTTTCCTTATAAAGCCTGCAAAAATCATCCATGATTTTGCGTTCGTGAAGAGGAAAAATATCATCAATAAAAAAAACAAAATTCAAATTGTATTTTTCCTTGTAAGATGCTATTTCTTTCACAAGTAAATTTGCTTCTTTTATTCTGTAACGTTTACCCTTCTGCTCATATATTCGAGATAGCGCAGAATTTCCACAGAATTTACATTGGAACAAGCAGCCACGCGCCATAAAGAAGATGCCCATCCTGTAAATGTTTCCACCTAATGGCCTTATGAGATGTCGCTGGTCAAAGATATCCCAGTCTGGAAGGAGAATTTCATTAATGTTAAGCAACGGCCTGACATCATTCTTGCAAATTTTCCCATTTTCTTTGACCCACATATTCTTTATGTTCTTGATATCTTTTCTGTGTTGCATCTTATTACACAACTCGCTCATTGCCTCTTCTCCCTCACCAACACATACAATATCCACACAATCCTCTGCAATCACTTCGTCTGGAGCAAACATAGCGGTTGGCCCCCCCACTACTGTTACTATATTCTTATGTTTATCTTTAATTTTTTTTAACAACTCCAAACCAAAATTGTAATTAGGATCAACGGCACTCACAGCAACTATGTCAGGTTTAAATGATTCAATTTCGAGCTCAAATTCAGCAGTGACATCAACATCTTTTTCCATTAATCCGTATTTTTTAAGATCTGGATTACGTACCTGTAGTGATGACGCGCGTAGTTCTTCATCATTTTGAATGTTGCTGCATTTAATGAATGTTGTATCAAAGACTTTGACCTGATGGCCATCCTTTTTCAGATATGAAGACAGATAGCCAATTCCAAGCGGGATACGTGTTGCCATTACTTTATTGGGATATAAAAAGAGAATTTTCACTTTGTCTGCTCTTCTTGATTTGTTCTCAATTTTTGAAATTTCATCTTTTTATGGCCGCAAGGCGAACATGAGAACTCAGCTGAAACTGCTGTAAATACTCCTGCAATGAATGTAATGCATTTTCTTTACGGTAACGGAAAAGATACTTCCAAAAAGGATCTAATGGAATATCAGGATGTTTTTCATGTGCTCTTTTTACCATCTCTACATCAAGTCTTCCAGGGGTACTCACTTCTATTATTTCAAATCCAGCCTTTTCTAGCAGGCTTGTAAATGCTTCTAAGGATAGGAGGTTGAGACGGTCTATGGGAATAATATTGGGAGAATATTCTCCCAGCACCTGATATTCAAAACCACTGGACGTCGTTGAAGTAATAATGAATAATCCATTTTTTTTGCAGGTATTATATGCATCGTTAAATAACTTCCCAGGATCAAAAGCTCTCTCTACAACTTCAAATGCTGAGAATAAATCTATACTATCTTCCACTATGTCACTATTAGTATTAATAATTTTAATATTTTCCAGTAATAAATCTTCTTGTTCATAACATTCAGGCAAAACGGATACAATAGATTTAAAAAGGCCTGCACTTTTTAATTGTTTTAGTAAGGTTGGATATTTTGTAGCATAATCTAAGTAAATGTTTGCATCAGGATTATATTCTTCGATTAATCCCATTACCCACTGGATACGATAGGAAAAAATTTGCTTAGAGCGAGCTTCTGACATATTTTCTAAAACGATTTTTCTTACAAAAATACCAGCATTGGAATTCTTATAAAAATACCTCAGTGCATCATCTGACGGCCTTGGGGAAACAAAGAGTGAACCACATTTATGGCATGTGCGGTAAGTGAGTCCCATTTTATCAAAAGCAAATTCGGAATTTTTATCTGAACAGCCCGGACAATCGATTTTTATCAATGCAGAAGGATCAGAAAAATATTTTTGAATATCCTTATTAAGAATCTCTTTGTATTCGTTATAAATGTTTTCTGGGCGTATATCTGATTCTTTCAAGTCATCTAAAAATACGACTCGCTTCATAAATCCCTCCTTTTTCTAGAGGAAGTTTTCAAATTCTGTTTATCATCGTTGTAAATTCTTTGGAGTAAATCCATGGTCCTTACTGCGTCATCAACTCCCCCATTAGAGATAGGCTTATCATCCAATATACAATCTACAAAATCATTAACTTCATCAGCCCAGGAATTATCTTTGTCATAATAAGTCATATTTTCTTGTGGATTAGGCAGTGGATATCCATTTTCTTCAAAAATACAATGGGCTATCTTTAAAGTTTCCTTACCGTATGTCTTTGTTGAGGATAATATACCGTCGATTTCCATATAACCTTTTTCCATATAAATTTCTAGAAGGAACTTATGCCTCCATTGAGTTGCTGACGAATGAATCATTGCTGTTTGACCGGTCTTGCTGTTACGCAATATGGCAAAAACATTATCTTCAACCCCAATCTGCCAATATGAATTTCCGATAAAGCTTTTTATCTCATCGTACTCTCCAGTAAAGAAACGAAATAAATCCAGCATGTGAATTCCCTGATCTATAAGTATTCCACCACCTGACAAGTCTCTATTAGTCCGCCAGTTATTATCATACCCCGGTCCTCCTGCTTTTCCATAAATACCCCTCATCCACATCACCTTTCCAAAACGTCCACTATCTACGATAGCTTTTGCCTCAATTACTCCTTCATGATAACGGTGATTAAAACCGAATTTAACCTTAATGTCAGGATTCTTCACTGCTGTATCATGAATAGCTTTAACATCTTCTAATGTTCTTCCCGGGGGCTTCTCACTAAATACATGAATTCCCCGAGATATCGCCTCAATGGTGATTTCTGGGATAGAGCAATTATAAGCACATACAAAAACTATATCAGGACATGCATCTAACAATTTTTTATAATCAGCATAGTATGTTTTTCCAGAATCCTGACATACACTTAAATCTATATCACTGATGCCAATTAATTCTAAATGAGGGTGCCTTTTGATGCATTCATGCCGTATCTTTCCAACTCTGCCGTAGCCTATTATTCCTACTTTAAGAGGTAGCTTTATTTTTTTCATGCTGAACTTGTATCAACAAATAGACTATATCTTTTTTATTTCAAACCCTTTTTATCCGAAGTCTTATTTATCCCAAAATACTTCTCCTGATAAATCTCCCTTAATTCAGCATATGTTCGATTGCCTTCCTCGTCGAATTTCTCAGCTTTTTTAATTTTTGGCCACAGCTTTTTAGGCATTCTTGCGTATAATGGAAATGTTCTTCTTAAACCCTTGATTTCCTCTCTCGACAACTGAGGAAGATCCAAAGGTACGTCAACGTTTAATAATCCCGGATTGAATGTTTCAGAGATATATCCTCTTTCCACACATAACTTATGCAGTGAAGTCCCGTGAAATGGAGCAAACACGGCACAATTTGTTGTATCAACGGTTAGCATCCGGTTCAATTCAATGGTATCAAAAACAAGTTCTCTAGTCTCGTCAGGGAACCCAATAATATTATTTATAGTTAATGGAATCCCAACGTCTTGAATAATTTTAGATGCTTTAATAATTTGTTTATTAACAAATTTTTTTTTGAGCACTCTTTCTCTGAATTCACTGTTACCATGTTCTAATCCTATAGACATTCTATGGCATCCAACATCTTTCAGTTTCTTGATACGATATTCCGTAATTGCTTCTGGCCGTGATTGCATCCAAAAGGGAAGTTTAAATTCACTGTATATCTCTAGAAATTTTTCAAATTCAGCATCGGTTAGCGACAAAAAGGTATCTGAAGAAAAATAAACATACTCAGCATCCCATTTCTTTATTAAATATCGCAGTTCTTTCTGTATTGTATACATATTTTTCTTTCTAAAAAAATTAAAGTTATTTTCTCTGTATAATTTGAGAGTAGCTGGAGAATTACAAAAAGTGCACGAATAAGGGCAGCCCCTATTCGTTTCAATCGGTATGGTTTTATAAACCTTGCCTGCCATAGGTCGAAAAAACCTCTCCGGTTCAAAAAGACTGTAATCAGGAAGTGGAAGATTGTCTATATCAACGGGTTTTCTTAGTTTGTTCCTTATTATCCGCCCATCTTTTTTAAGGCAAAGGTCTTCCAAGTCAGAATAATCTTTCCTGGCTGCTATCCGCTTGCATATTTCTATAAGCACTTCTTCGCCCTCGCCAATACAAACCATATTCACATTCTTATTGGAAAAAACAATTTCTGGAGCAAATGTGGCAAATACTCCTCCTACTATAACCGGGATATTAAAATTTTCTATCGCTCTAAGCATCGAGAGAGCTGTTGGATAGGTACATTCCAGAACAGACACTGCAATTAAATTAGGACGAAATTCTTCAATTTTCTCAACTAAATCATCCTCCATTCTGCTTTTTTTTAGCTTAATGCCTTTTTCACCGTAGTCAAAGGGTCGAACCTGTAAATTTTCTTCTTTTGCCTCATCAGAACTAATATTTTCTGGATCAGGATAAAGTGTTGTATCAAATAGGTCTACCTCAAAACCATTTTGCTTTAACAAAGCAGTAAATATTCCGATCGAAATCGGGGGAGGATTCATCAATTCTCCGTTTGGATATAATAATAATACTTTGAATTTCTTCATGAGTTTTTTCTGCTTAATGATTGTATACTACAATCGCTTTAATGCTTCAAATATCTTGCTGTTTCCAATACTTCCAATCCACATTTTATTCGCTATTTTTTGAAAAGGGTACCATGACCCACTATGAAGAAATTTGTTGTATTGAAAGTCATCCAAACCAGCATGATAATGCGTTTTCTGGGCATCATGCAAAATGGCTATCCCTTCTGGCAGTAGGACTTCTCTGGCTATTTTAATACAATGTCTTCTAAACCGAGCATCAATGATTACAATGTCGATTTTATTGTTTAACAGCCTTGAGAAATTAATTAAAGCTCTTCACTTTATGATTTCTTTGTTGATGCTGGTAAAAGGTTATCTTTAGAAGGACAACTGTTTGTTTAATTGCTTTATATTGCTGAAAAACTTCTGTTGTATCTTTCTGAATGTGTCCTCTCCAAGGTAGATGGATCCAGAAGGGAATATTTCTGATAGCCAATAGTGTTTCATTTGTTATCTTTTGAGGGAGTCATTTCCTATTTTGAGCATTTTTTCTGAATCTTTCTTTCTCCATTTGTAGGATAAAGACACTTCGTCGCAGTATATAGTAGTTCTACCTCCTGATGCCAATTGGTATAGATAAATTCTTATGTTATAACACCCAGATGGGGCTTCAAAGGTATGTGTTACGCTTGAGCTCCAATCTCGTGCTGCTTCCAGTCTAGTATACCAAAACTCCGATCCATTATCCAAATCATATAAAAGAACTTTAAATGTCGCTTCTGTTCCCGATTTTACATAACAAGTAAAATTATAGAGTTTTCCTGCAGTCACAGAACAAGTTTGATAAGCAGATGTATTTGCGGAATCACCTTGAGTAATCATTAAACAATTGCCAATCTTTCCTCCTGTTTCAGTTGTTAAGGTACCACCTGTTGACCATCCATTTGGAGGATCATTATCTACAGAGAAATCGCCATTGGTTACAAGGTTAACTCCTTCTACATTGTCATTGACCAACCGGCTGCGGAATTCCTTGAAGGAGATTCCTCTGGCAATCAGATAGTAGGGATGGTCTTCCAAAAATGCACTGCCCCTCCGAGTGCCTGTGTAGATCCCTACCGTCAGATGTCCGCCATCCTCGATCTTACGCACAAGCGCACCGATTGTCCTCACCTCAAGGGAAAATCCTTCAATCGGCAAGTGAGCATAAAGCATTGGATCTGAAGGATAAGCTGCCGCACGGTGCAAGAACGCGATGGGTAAACCGTCTTTAGCTTCCCACAGGAATAGGCGCACATCTCCGGTTAAAGCGACCCGTTCTTTGAAGGTTGCATTGATCAGAAATGGTGCCCCGCTTACCGATAGTTCAAAGTTGGTCTCGATGGGCTTGGCCCAGCCTAGATAATGCGGCAACATAGACTTAATGTCCATTGCGCATTGCTCAAATCCTTCACCAAAGGCCTCACCCTCCACATTCTGAGGATCATAGATCAAACCGCGCTTTCGGAAGCCCCGCATGATGTCCTGAGCTAGGAGCTTTTCATAGAATATTAATTCTATGGAGTTTGGAGGCAAGTCATAACCAATGTTCTCAGAAATCTCTCTAATCTCGGCTATTGTCTCTTGTGCCAATCTCTCAGAATCTTTTGGGCGGCCGGCATTTGTAGGTAACTCTAGAATCCATCGCTGCTTATCAGCTTTTTTGTTGTCATCGAAGAACAAACGGACGGTAGGATCGGTTATCTTTGAAAGCCAAGGCATGGGCGGAACTTCACTCCGAAGAATTATACAACGGCGACCCAAGATTTTCTTGGCATAAGACTCCAGTCTCTTCATAGGCGGGCGGCTCTCGGAAGGGATAATTATCAAGGCCTCATCTGGCTTCATATTGGATATTAGGTCCATATGCAGCGTATGCGTCCATAATTCCCAGGCAAGACATGCATTCCATTCAGCCCCTCTAGAGATGCTCCTTCCGTGCACACTCCAGCAATATGGATGAATGCAAAAGTAGATTTTGTTAATCATTATCGATGAAGAAGGAGGTGGGTTGAAGTGAGTCTTCTGCCCTCGGCTCTTAATCTGGTACGAATAAATGAGTAATACTCCCGTGATCAATCCAATAGCAATAAGAAAAAAATCTCTTTTTACGCCCATCGCTTCATTTCTATTTGGATATAATAATACTTTGAATTTCTTCATGAGTTTTTTCTGTTTAATGATTGTATACTACAAGCGCTTCATTGCTTCAAATATCTTGCTGTTTTGCATACTTCCGATCCAAACTTCATTCGGAATTATTTGAAAAGGGTACCATGATCCACTATCAATAAATGTCCTGTATTGAAAATTATCCAAACCAACATGGTAATGAACTTTTTGAGCATCATGTAAAATGACTATCCCTTCAGGCCCAAGAACATCTCTGGCTATTTGAACACAATGTCTTCTAAAACGAGCATCAATGATTACGATATCGAATCTGACATTTAAAAGCCTTGGAAAGTTGACATAGGCCTTTTCGTTTTCTGATTTCGGACCAAAAATTCCACAGGGAGGCGGGATAGGCCCCCACCTTGATTTCTCCCAGAATGGAAGGAACTCTTTGAGATACAAGCGAACATATGGTTGAAGTCCTTTCCTCTCCACTTTAGATTTGACCTCTTCATGCCATGCTTTGTTATTGTCGATTGAATGCCATTCAAACTCTGTTCCCTTCTTTTCAAGATATTGAGAATAATAGATTGTACTATAACCACTGCCCCACTCGAATATTTTTACTTTTTTATTTAAGTTATTATCTAGTATTGCTTTAAATATTTGAATTTCCTTTTTGGTTTGAGCAGGAAGCCCTGATTTCTTGTTTATAAACATATTAGCACTGAAACACATAGATTGGAACTTCCTTATGACTTTTTTAAGATACAACAAGGTTGCCTACCAAAAACTTCACTTAAAGATCAAAATATTCAAAAAGCAGGAAAGTCTGTTTCTTAACCCTAGGGGAGAGAATTATTTATTGCTCTTTTTAGACGAAAAAAGTTCTTTATATTGCTTAAAGTTTTTTAAAAACAGCACTAAATTGCCTGGATCGGACATTTCTTTCCTACCATATTATATTTTTGTACTATTAAATTGTTAAAAGGAATGTAATCAATTTCAACATCTTTATTACATTTCTTTACAAAAGTTTTTATTTGTAGAAGATTCTTTTTATGGTTAGTTATTCCTGGGATTAAGGGAATTCTTACAATTGTTCTTTTTTTTGCCTCGCATAATTTTTTAAAATTTTCCAAAATTAAAACATTAGATTTTCCAGTATATTTTTCATGCAGATCATTATCAATTAATTTAATATCATACAAAAATAAATCTACAAAAGGTGTTATTCTTAAAAGTGCTTCAGTTGCTACATATCCGGAAGTATCAACAGCAACATGCAGACCTAATGCTTTTGATTTTGATGCAAGATCATGACAGAAATCAATTTGAAGTAAAGGTTCACCCCCTGAAAGTGTTATTCCTCCTCCTGAAAGATCATAGTACATCTTATCTTTCATGACTTTTTCCAGGATATCATCGGAAGAGATTTTTCTTGACGACCACGTCAAAGCACCTACAGGGCAATCATCTAAACACAAACCACATTGATTGCAGTCATCACTTTTGAATTCAATTGTTTCTTTCCAAAAGAAACAATCCTTTGGACATACCTCAATGCATTTTTTACATTCAGTACAATATGTGTGGAAGAATAGTATTTCTGGATGACTGGATATGGTCTCTGGATTTTGACACCATATGCATGACTCTGGACACCCTTGAAAAAATACAGTTGTTCTAATTCCCGGACCATCATGGACAGAAAATCTTTGAATTTTCGTAATTAAGCCGTACACGTATATTTAGATCTCGAGATGATGTGATCTTGCATTTCTTTGCTTAGAAGGACAAAGTAATGAGAAAAGCCCCAAACGCGAACTACAAGATCCTTATACTTTTCAGGATGTTTTTGTGCTTCAATTAACTTTTCTGAATCTAATATATTGATGTTTAAAACACATCCCTTTTTTAAGCAAAAAGCTTCATTAAGAAACTTTAAAGTATTCTTGGGATTTTTAATCCCTTTCAACGAGACTATAGGAATATTCAAATGCAAAGTAGATGCGAAGATATTTTCACTTGTTTTGACTTTGCACATTGAATTAATGACCGAAGTTGGCCCTTCATAAGCAGTCCCAGGCGTGGGAGATAAATGTTCGCCGACTGGATCTCCAAATCTTCTGCCATCCGGGGTAGCTCCGACAGTGTAGGCAGTCTGATGAAAGACATGATTATAGAGACCAGGTAAAATCGGCTTTCCTGTCCTCTCCTTATGTTTCCTCACCCATGAAGCAAACTTCTTTGCAATATCAACAGCTGTTTTATCTACATAGTCATCGTCATTACCGAATTTTTGCACGCCTTTACAAAGCTGCCGGATAGTTGAGTGGTTTTCGAAATTATCACGAAGTGCGGCTATTAAATCTTTTTTAGTAATAAGTTTTTTTTCATAAATTAAAGATTTTATGGCCGTGATACTGTTCACAGCAGTTCCTAAAGAACCGATGAAAAGTCCATAAGAATGATAGCATCCAGGGTTAGAGTAGGGTTCGCATGCTTTTTCAAGGACATTGGGCATCGTAGCCGCTGTAAATAGCCGCATGGGGTATTTATCAGAGTTATAAGGGGCCTTTAATACTAAATCCACCTGATATTTCAATTGAGATAAATATGCTTTATAAAAATGTTCGAAAGTCTCCATCTTTAGAAAATCTCCCGTTTTTAATCCTTTTTCGACAGGAGACTTTATAACAGTATAGTCTTGAGTGCTTGAATAATATTGTAGCTTCTTTTTAGAAGGAACATTTTCGTTACCATTAAACAATGTATGCTCAACGGCTTTGACACAATCGACGTATCTAAAAGATGTTTCTCCTAGACCATCCAGGATAATTTCCGAACAGCCATCGCTGCAGTAATTTGAAGCTACTTCAATTGGCCTTCCGTATTTTATTAAGCCTTCGATAATTGCATCATCATTGAAGATTGTGCAAATGCCCGTACCACTGAATTGAAGTTCAGAAACGAGATCTAACAGGTATTCAGGGGAATCTTTATTCACACGTACGCTAATTTTCGGCTCTATATATTTATTCTTAATACATAATTCTAAAATAAGATATGTTAGAGCGTTTGTCTGATCCTTACCAGAGGCGTCCTTGCCACCAAGCGTAGCAATTTGTAAAGTGTCTCCTTTGCTGTTCCCCCTTTTTTCATACCTATATAATAATTCAGAAATAATATCTTTAGTAATTTTTGAATCAGTCAATCCTTTTTCAGGATCAGCTTTATAAAATGGATATAAATGCTGATCAATACGCCCGATAGTTGATGTTCCAATTCTAAACAAAGTACTAAACCAGTATAATTGACAGGCCTCTAAAAAGGTTGTGGGTGCCTTTTGCGACAGGGCATCACAGGCTTGATAAATATTGTGTAGTTTTTTTTCTTTAGCGATTTTGGCATACATCATAATTATGTTAATTATTTCCTGGTAAACCTCAGATATTAATAGAAGATATTGTTTTTGATTCCCTTCGAACTTGGTTGCATTTTTCAAAGCAAGCTTTTTAATGCCAGAAAACCCTAAAGATAATAATTTCCTCATTCCAAGCGGATAATGAAAATCGTCATGATATCTTGGCCAAACAGGATATTCGGGGGATAAGAAAGGACCAGCAAGAAGGTAATTTTTGTCGATTTTTAATTCAACCGTTTTCAGCCATTTTAAATATTTTTTTGTATCATCTGATATACTTTCTATCAAAATGTCTGGAATTTTCATTTTAGATCTCATTAGGTAGGAATTATAAGAGACATAAATACAGGTAATCTAAAGAGGAGCCTTATGATGTAAGCCAGCCTCCATCTACAGAAATTATTGCCCCATTTACATAGTTTGACATGGATGAAGCTAAGAAAATCAATGCACCCTTTAGGTCATCACCGCAACCCCATCTTCCAGCTGGAATCCTTTTGAGAATTAATTCATTTCTTTCTTTATCCTGTTGTAGAGGAAGGGTCAAATCTGTGGCCATGAAACCTGGTGCAATGGCATTTACATTTATCCCATGGGGAGCCAAAGCGTGAGCAAAACTTCTGGTTAATCCGACAATTCCGTGTTTGGAAGAAACATAAGATGGAACCCGAACCCCTCCTTGAAAAGACAACATTGATGCAATATTGATAATTTTACCTGATCTTTGTTTGATAAAGAATTTAGAAACGGCTTGTGATAAATAATAAGGGACATTTAAGTTTACCTTTAAGACATCCAGCCAATCTTCTTCATTAAAATTTTCTACTTCCCCTCTTCTCGCAATCCCAGCATTATTTACCAATATATCGATACGTGAAAATTCTTTGATTATGGAATTAATAATTTTTTCTAAATCACTTTTAGATGCACTCAAAAGATCAATCTTAATTCTTTTAAATACATTTCCTAGAGATGAACAGAAGTCTGGCAAGTGATTATTTTCAGACCTGTCAAGTGCTACAACCGTAGCATCTGCCTCAGCCAGGGCTTCCGCAAGAGACTGCCCAAGACCTCTTGTTGTTCCTGTTATGACTGCAACTTTGTTTTTTAGGCTGAACTTACTTAATATATTATTGGACATGCTCATCAATTTTAATGGTTTGGTGAAATTAATCAAGATTACTTATTACTGTATTTTTGAAATATCTCATCTTTTTCCATCAACATCTTTACTCTCTCATAATCGCTTGGTGTATCCACGCCAATAGTCTTGAATGGAGATAATACAACTTTCACTGGAATACAGTGTTCAATAAAACGAAGCATATCATCACCTTCTGCAATTTCAAGGGGAGCTTGATCCATCTTGGGATATTTTAAGATAGCTTCCTTTGTTAAACCATAAAGCCCCAATTGTTTGTAATGTTTAATTTCTGAACTATCGGGAATAGGCAACCTTGAGAAATACAGGGCAAAATTTCTTTGATCAAAAATAGTTTTAACATTATTACGATCGTTAATTTCTTCTTCTGTTTCAAGCGTTTCAATCAAATTAACGCAGGAGATATTTTTTTCTTCGAGAAAGGGTTTCAACACCAAGTCCAAGGTAATAGGATTTAATAAAGGCTCATCTCCTTGAATATTAAGGACGATATCAAAATTCTTGGATTCTTTTAGTAATTTCAAACAGCCTTCTGCAACTCTATCTGTGCATCTCTGATGTTTGTCAGACGTCATGATAACATTAGCGCCAAAACTTTCAGCAGCGGTTTTTATTTCTTGATCACATGTCGCAATATATATGGAATTAATCTTGTTATTTAGCTTTACCCTTTGCCAGACATGCTCGATCATTGTTTTACCACAAATATTTATTAATGGCTTGCCTGGAAATCTCGAAGATCCCATCCTGGCAGGAATCATAGCAACAATTGTTTTCATAAGGCTATTTCATTCAGAAAAAAATCTCTACAGGGCATTTCTTATTTTATTTAGAGACCTTTTACAGTTTTCACCAAGAAACAGAAAATCTGTTCCAAAGCCAATAAATTTAATTCCTTCCTGAATTTTATTCAAAACTAGTTGAGGATCCGGATCCACTATATGCTGTCCCATCAAATAATCAAATTTTTTTGATTTTTTATATATTTCATCTAATGCTTCTTTTACTTTGGGATGCTCAAAGTTGCCGGGATAACCTAAAGATCCTGATAGATCATATAATCCAATAATGAAACCATCAACACCATTGACGCTCATTATTGATTCTAGATTTTCTACAGCTTTGATATGTTCTAACTGAACTATAACGATGCTGTTTTCTTGGTTCCATTTTCTATAATTCTCTAAATCTAGACTATAATTTTGGGCTCGACTTAAGCCTACACCTCTAGTCCCCAAAGGTGGGTATTTAACGGCGTTTACAGCTTTTTCAGCATCACTTTTGGAATTTACCGAAGGTACAATAACACCGTGGGCGCCGGCGTCCATAAATCTCTTAATGAGATCAGGATTGTTTTCCATCACTCTGACAAATGGAGTTATGTTGCAAAGATCAATAATTCTTATGATTCCTTGGGCTTGGTCAAAGGAAAGCCCACTATGTTCCATATCTACAGCTAGCCAATCAAATCCTGATTTTGACATGATTTCGGCGATAGCTGGATCACTTAAGGTTATCCATGAACCGATTGTTAGCTCTTTTTTGCTTAATTTATTTTTTAAATTTTTCATAGTCCAAAGGCTCAAATTTCCTTAGTATAGAATTATTTAAGGCAGCATCAACTATTATCTATAATTTTAATAATATTATCCAATTTAAAAAGCTTTTTGAAAGGATTGAAACATCTTTACTATGTTTTTATTGATGCAAAATTTCTTATTGCTTCCTTAGGATTGCTTTATAAAAAAACTTTTAGATTTTCTTCAGTCGGTTTTGTAAAATACTCCATTAAAACTCGTCTTGCAATTTTCAGGAAAGCCTCTTTGTCCTTGTCAAGAATCTCATCGATAAATCGAAGCTGTTGTCTGATCTCTGAAGAAGTGTTAACTGGCTTTAATGGATAATCAGGCCAGACAAACGGGTCATAAAAAAATGTGTTATCAGGAATAACGCGGATTACAGGAGTACCCATTGATATAGATTCTAAAATAGTTATTGATGCTCCTGTTGAAATAACTGCATAAATTTTAGGTAACCATTCCTGGATAATTCCATCTTCAGAAAATTCATAATTGTGCATGCCAATTTTTTTAAGAAATTTTATGAGTATCTTCTTTGATAATACAGGATGGCTCCTTATATGCACCGTGTAATCATTGTTATCCTTCAGGGCTTCTCTTAATTTAACTAAGGGTTCAAATGCATAATGAGCCATTCCTGTAAGAGGCACCATAAGCAATTTCTTTTCGCTTTTCAAAACATTTCTTCTCTCTAGTTTATCTTGATAAACAGATTCAAATCTGAGGTTTGGCCCAGCCGTTAAAATTTCAGAGGGAAATCCTGCTTCTTTAAGTAACCTTACATAAATCGGTCCGCTGCAAACGATTTTATCGGGTAAAGGGTGATAATCATTTTCGTCAGGACCTAAGTGATAAGCTAATTGATTCGGGAAAAATGTGGTATGTTGAAAACCGATAATTCTGGAATTTGGGAAATACTTACGACAACACAGAATAAATGGCTTTTCAGGAGCATTACCTTCGAAAGCATAGTAAAAGCCATCAATCTCAAATCCCCTTTCCTTTAATCTTTTAAGCATTGGACAACATAAGTTTAGTATAAGCAAGGAAGGGTCAAAACCAGATTTTTTTATCACTTCATTGAATATAGGGGCAATGTTTGTTCTTCTTATCTCTGCATTCTTTATTCGCTTTCTGAGCCTTTTATAACCTAGATAGAGAACTCTTACATAATCTGAGAGTTTTAAATAATGATCAGGAATCAAAAAGAGTTGTTCCTGATCTTTCAAGAGAGCATAAACTTCTTTTGTTTTCAGGGGAAGATTAAAAAACATTGGCAGAGTCCAGACTTCATAATTCTTAGAGCAAAGCCATTCCGGTAAAGGGCCAAAATTTCTCTCTTTATATTTTCCAGATTTATCAAAGTTACCTTTAGTAACCCAGCTTCTTATAATAATCCTTTTCTTTGCGCGTGATTTTTTGGCTGGAATTGGTCTAAGTAATTTAAAAGCAGCTTTGCGACTCTGAACTACTTGCCAGAGGAACCAAACAACTTGAGCAACAAAATATGTCCACAGCCCTATGACTCTTAAATATTCGTTAATTCTGTTTCTTAAGCGTACAACTTGATATCCTGCCTTTATTGCTTCGGTTGATATGCATGCGGATAATGCCTGACTATTTACAATAAAAATAACGTCTTTATCTGAACCTGAAAGAATTTTTTTTACGCAAAAAAGATATGTAATGTTAAGAACCAATTTTGTTGCAGCAGGATTTCTCGAAGCTATTTGACCGCTCCACCATTCTAGCGAATCATATTTTTTATTTAATTTCGCGATTAATTCTAGAAAAGGTCCTTTGATTTCTTGAAATGTCTCCTGGAAAATTCCTGATAAATTTATTATTTTTATCTTGTCTGTAAATTTATCTCTCAAATCTGTGAAATGAGCGTAATCATCAGTCAAATAATAACATAAATCATTTTTATTAATTAATTTTGGAATTAACGATAAAGCCTTTTTCATAGGAATTATTGTTACGCACTTCACGAAGACCTCTTAATGTATTACCTTCATTTGGCTTCTTAGTAGTTGTTGACAGAATTTGAACCCTGTCGCTGTGGCCGAGTTGTATATCATCTTATTTATAAGAAGGACAAGTAACTTTTCATTATTCCTACATAGTCCCTTCTTTTACCTTCCGAAAGCTAAACCCTGTAAGTATATTCTTTGCCAATAATAAATTCTCGGCGGTAATAACTCTGATTTTGATCCCGATATAAGTATAAAGGGATATCGAAAGCAACTTAACTAATAAACGAATACAGTAATCTACCATTGCATATCTCAAAACGAGCACGAGAATTGAAGATACAAAAAATGTCAAAAAAATAGCCACAATTTTTCTATATTCCCAGAGAATTTTATAATGATGTTGGGCAACAATGAAAGAAATTGTTCCAGAAATCAGACCTGTCAAAAGAGTTGCCCATGCAGCGCCAATTGCTCCCCACTTCATAATAAATAGGATATTCAGGCCTATGTTTATTCCGATTCTGACTGTTGATAATAACGAAATGATATGGGTTTTCTTTGTGAAAATAAGCTGCGGTTGCTTGCCAAAAAACATTAGACCATAAAACATGGAGAGAATCATCACGATATTGATTGCTCCATGAAATGGGGGAGGAGTTAATATGGATATAACTTCTTCTGAAAAAAGAGAAATCAACAGAGCTGCAAAAATAGAAATATAGGCGAAGGGGGTCAGATATTTGCCTATTGCTGCCCCCCCCTTGTCTCGTAAGTCGAACATACGTTTATAGACCTGAGGTGAGAAAACATTCTCAATTGTAGTCATGAAGGCAAAAACCAAATAGGAAATCTTTTGACCGATACTATAAATACCTACCCCCCCAACAGAGGCAAGTAAACCTATCATGTATTTATCAAATTGTGTGCCTATCACGCCCAAAAATATCCTGGGTGTCAGGGGGTAACTTATCCTCAGTGAGTCAAATAATACTTTCTTATTAAATGATATTCCAAGGTCTTTTATAAATCTATAGCTCAGTATGCTAAAAATTATGGTTCCAGAACATAACTGTGCATAGATAATTCCAATAACACCAATACGCAGATAAGCTACCAAGAAAAGCGATACCAAGAAAATGATAAGGCTTCCCACAATTGTATAAGAAGCAAATTTTTTTGCTAGCTCAGAATTCTTAAAATAAGTCAAATAATAATAATTTAAGGTGCTGAAAAATTGTGCGCAGAAAGCCCAAAATAGAATATTTCCATGTTCGATAGATCCTATAATTAGCTTTGAGAGGCTTTCTCTAAATAAGTAAGTTAACCCTGCCAGAAGAAGAAAATTCATTATTACAAATAGGAGGGTAGAATATAATAATTGTGCCGTTTTTAAACGGTTATCGCGATATTGGAAATAATTACGCTCATATGATATTGTCATCCCAAAATTTGCCAATCCCCCAAGAAAAATTGCATATACAAGCGCTAGCGCCAGCACCCCATAATCCTCTTTGGTAAGAATTCTGGTGAATATGGGTAGTGTAATAAATGGGAAGAGGATGTTTGTGATGAGGGGGAGCAAATAGACGATACTATTCTTAATCTGTTGTTCTTTATTAGCATTGTTTTGTGACAATCTTTTAATCCCAGTCATTCTAATGATTCTACCCTGTAAGTTCGTTTCTCCAATGCTTGGCGATCTGAATATCGCGTAAGAGATCTGCTGAGTTAAGAATTAGCCTTAAAAACAAGCTGGTCTAAGAGTTTCCTGAGTCGGTGTCCGGCTTGTCCATCACGAAACGGATCAAAATGGTCTATGATGGATGACCAGTTCCCTAGATTTCTATGCTCTTTTTCTCCATTTCGGAAGCTATAGATTGCTTTTAAAGCAGCAGGTAAAGAGGGGTACACAATGTCAGCTTTCTCATAGAGGGTATCGTTAGCTCCCTTCATTACATAAGGATTAAGTAATATACATCGAGTCTCTGTCATGGCTGCCTCGAGTGCAGCTGTAGCGCCCACGATATGGGAAATAACGATATCTGATGAGAGTGCCGCCTCAGAAGGGAAAACTATATTACGAAGAGTCCCACTCAATAATTCGATATAACGCCCAGTAGCTCTGGCTTTCGTCTGAACACTTGCGATCTCTTTAAAATTCTGTGGAGAGTTCCATTTAAACTGAGTTTTTATAACAAGCCCAATACAAGGATCATCACAAACTAGCTTAAGCAAAGCAAGGATCTCAGCACAATGATCTTCTCTGCTAATAAGACCATATTTATCTGTCTGTACGCTTTCGTCAAAATAGCAGATGATAAATTGAGCGCCAGCGTCAGCCAAACGGCGCCTATGGTCGCATGCTCTCACTCGCACATAGTCAAATGATGTATCGTAAACATAACCCATATCGATGAAAGTTTCAGGCTGGATTCTACTTTGTACCCACCGTTGATGAAACAGGGGAGAAAAAGTGATCATAATATCGGATGTTGTCAACATGAGTGGACCAAGCTTTCCCATATTTGAATATTGATATGAGAGTGTTGTAATATTCAGAGCTGATGCGATGAGCTGCATTGCGCTCGCTTCTCCCATGTAGTTTTCACATGTCATAAATGCTTTGACATTGTTCCTCTCACAAATGGCAGCTAATGCATTTGCATTGTAAAGTAACCATGCCACGTCAAATAGAAGCACAGTTTCTACTGAAGAACCAAAGATAGAAGTAAAGATACATTTTAGGAAATCCAACCGTAAGCGTTGCCGGATTGGATGTGTGGACCAAAACTTCCAAGATAGAAGAAACTTTTCCTTCTTTGACAAGAATACCACACCTTGTTCTCTCAAGTCTTTGTTGTCAAGTACTTGTCGATCCTCCGATCTTGTTTGAAGAACTATAGTCTGGAAATGTGGCTTGCCATCTTTAGGGAAAAGCCAATGAGGTTGCGTCCTGTAAGAACGATCAAAGGATAGATCATCTTCCTGTAATACAAGCAAAGATGGTATGCTTGGTTCTGACGGATTCGGCAGCTCTTGAACATCTGCTTTTCCCTTAATCAAAGCCTCTATTATCCATTTTATCTCGCGAAGTTTTACAAAAAATAAAAGTAGCATGGCTGAGGCCCGAATCTCTTTTAGAGATTTATTTGACCAAGATCGATAGAAATACAGCTTTATGCTAGGGCTGAGTGCACTTACCAAATCTTGGTCAAAAGCTATCCTACGCTGAATAATCAAACCTAGCTTCTTGTCTTCTGCAACATAACCTAAGGCGTCTGCTACTGTCAGGTGCTGTGAAATCTTAACTGCGGACATTTTCAGCGAACTGGAAATATGCTTAAAGATAGTATTGCGGCCCCACTTCCTATTCAACTGTGTCAAAAACCTTGACTGTGTTAGGATGCGTTCAGCTGCACGAAATGCGAGATCGTTTGACATATTTCCTGCTGCCAAATAGACTGCTTGCCCATCTCGTGTTCGCAAGTGACCGGCAAAGAATTCAGCCTCCTCGACATGGAAGCCTAAGCATTGCATAATGAATCGTAATAATGAGGTAAAACCGTGGTGAGGTAATGAATCAAGAATCTGAACGTTAATGGACTCACTTTGAGATAGCAACTCCCGCCAACACAATCGAATTACCAGGGCACAGGTTCTGAAACATAGTCTGTCGCAATATATGATCATTTAGAATAAGATATTTTGAAGTTTTAGATCAAATTCTACACCACACCAAAGAGCCTAATAAGTGATGACAGATTGGCCAACTCTAAGCCGGTTGTTTCAACACCTTGTATGTATCTATTGACTACGGCATCAATGTAGTTCAGATCAAACATTTCCGCTGATAGGAAATCCTGGTAATTGCTTGAACGAAGTATATCTTTGTAATAAGGCGTGAGTGAAGAACCGTATATAATTTCCGCGCCAAGATTGAATGATGGACGGGTGTCGTATATATAGCTATGCGGTCCTACTTGCAGATGCAATGGGTAGTCAATGCGATTTTTCAACATCCATTTGAGCGGGTACTTTGTAGGATTTAGATCTAAACCGCGACCCCAATTCTCAGGCATCGCAGAAAGAAATTCCTGGATTCGGCTATCCCAAAATGGAAGTGCCATAACAAGGCCATTGGCTTCCGCTGTTAAGGATAATGGAATGACATTAGAACTCTGCCAGTGAAATGAGTTATACAAATGGAGATACCAGGCATAGAGTGTCTTTGGAGATATCTCCTCTGCCGCTTTTTTCAAATATTCGGATTCCATCTCCTCAGTGTATATCTGAATTCCATTGTTACTTAAAATTTTATTGTTCCGTAACGACCATAACGGTATTCGTTTTGCTTTCAGGAACATATTGGATAGTAGCTGCATAGTACGTTTATCAGGATTTCCTGCAGCGGGTTTATCGAAAACTGCCTTGCCTGCCTGCCTTCGAATTAAGTCATATATAGGATCTTTGTTAAACTTACCGTTATGCAGAAAGCCCAAAAAAGTGGGCCCAAAAAGGTAACAAGCCATTTTGTCACTATATTGGCGGAATTCTAAGACCGGATGAAAAATAGTTGTATATTGGGTGAAGCCAAAGTTGTAGGCACCATCACTAATCTCTCCTGCGAAAATGGCCTCATCTCCATTTGTAGTGCTGGCTACAAAACTAGCAAGGAAGTTATAGTTGATACCTTGAGCACCAGTAACATGGTGTGATTTTAATTGCGGCTCTAAACGACTTGCCCAATCTGGTCCGTCTTGTCGGTAGTCAAAATCCACGAAATCTATATGAACTCCATAGTAATCTGCAACCTGTTGTGCCCGTTTAATTTCATGTGGATTAAGCACGCCACTTCTTTCTGCATAGAGCATGCGACCTGTAACTGCTCGGACCTTACGAGGGCCAAAAAGATGGACCAAGCAGGCAAGAATCGCTGTTGAATCCCATCCCGAGGAGAGGTATACGACATTGCCGTAACGCGATCCACGTACACGGATGGCATCCATCAGAAGATCAGCATGTTGATTAAGTTTCTGGTCGCCATAATTGAGCGTTTCTACAGGTATAAATGGCACTTCAGAAAATTCTGCTTGACCATTATCAATGTGAATAACCTCGTTGACTCCTAAACGGTGTAATTCTTGATAAAATGTCCGACGCTTCGGCGGTCGACATCCTGGAACAGTTAAACCATATGCCAAAGCAACTTGATCGAAATGTTCTGTTCTATAACAGTCATCTATCAGAGACAAATCTGAAGTAAAGATTTTTGGCTCACAGCTGGTTTTATAATATAGATCGCTTTGTCCATAGCGGTCTGAACAGACACTACATGCATTTCCAGGTCCTGCGATAACAAGAATATATCGGCCTTCCAGCACTTCTTGACATTTTTCGATTGAACTAGTTTGGATCAATAACTTCAGATTGGCTGAAGAAAAGGTGCAGGGAGTAATCTCATTATCTGATGTTCGCATTCCAACCAGGGAGCCAGCTAAAATGGCCTGTCGCCCATCGTCTAGTGCGATTTTTGTAACATCATCACTACCTTGAATAATGAGTCTACCCGATAGATACAGCGTTTTTAACTGCTCCTTTTTGGAACTTTTCTCTATGTTAGAATCACCGACAACAATGCGTAGTTTCATTGAAATTGCTCCTTATGTTAGGCCAAACGCTCAGCTGAAAATAAATTTAATTTGCAAACTCACAAAAAACAAAAACTAAATTAGGACTTTTTATTCGAATGTCGATAATAATCCCATACATCATCAAGTGGGGATTTGCACATCCGTGATTCCTATAGTTTTAGCGTCAACCAGTTCACTAAGAGAACATGAAACGACAATTACATTCTTTGAGCAACTTACTTTAGAATTGTATTTCCTTGTCAAATCTATGTGTTCTCGATAGCCAATTTTTTGAAACGAATTGAAACTGATAACATTCGAAACTTGCATCCCAGCAAAAACTTCGCTAGCATCAAAATATGAAAACAGTATATATGTTGTACTCCATATCATGGCTGCACCTAATCCTTTTCCTCGGCAATCTTTGGGCCCAATTATTACACCTAACCATGGGCCAACCTCTGATGTGTTGAGTTTTTGTATTCCGGAACTTCCAATCAGTCTGTTTTTATTATCATACAATCCAAAAATCGTATCATGGGAGGATTCACGAATCATGCGCACATATTTTTTTTGACTTGCCAATGTCACCTTTTTTGACCGTGCTGTAGAAATGAATTTATTTGTCTCTGGATCATTAAGCCAGTTCACGTATTCATTGTTGACGTCGCTTTCGACTAATGGCCTAATGTAATAGTCTTCTTTGAGACAAAAAGATGAGTTAAAAACAGGTTTCATATACAACCTCTTTTTCCTTAGAACTTTTATGGAGTTTAATCAATCGCAGTTAAATTCTCTTCCAATCTGGCTATTTCTTTTGTGACTACAAGAGATGTTTTTGCATTTTTTTTAAGTCCATAACGCCGATTAAAAAGAAGACGCCATATTTATTAAATCTTTTAAGGGCCGATAATCGTCTTCAGTAATATGGGCGTTTTTACCAGTGAATTTAGGACGCAAATCTAAAATAATATCCATTGCTTTTATAGCTAAACGATCAAATTCTGGTGAACGCCAAGAACAGCCCTCATTAATATATTGATAATTACCCCATTCCTTAAAAGTTTCAGGAAATTTGAATCCATACTCAGCAATACATTTGTTTCCAAGTACCGTATTGGTGTAAGGGTAAAAAAATTTGGGCACACCAACAGGGGCAATTAAATGTTCGTTTGTTCTCAGCAAATGATACATTAGCTTGAGAGTATCTACATAATCTTCCAACTCTTCTCCTGGAATTCCACTCATGAAATTATAAGTGACTGCGAATCCATGTTCTTTCATTTTTTGATTTGTTTCATATATCTGATCAATTGTAATTCTCTTATTCAATATCCTCAGAATTCTCTCAGACCCAGATTCAATTCCCACACCGAAATGATAAAAACCCGCTTTTTTTAGTAATTTTAACTCAGACTCGGTTAAAGAAGAAAATAGATTGCATCTAATAGCAACGCCACGAATTACAATTTTTAAACCTCGTTTTATCATCTCTTCACAAAACTCGAAAACTCTCGGTTTTCTAGTAAAGAAAAGTTCGTCCTCAATCAAAATTCCATCAGCTTGATAATTTTCTATTAAGTATTCTATATCATTAACCATTTTTTCCGCACTTCTATAACGCCACTTTTCTTTTAGGACAGATTGGTGGCAAAAGGTACAACGATAAGGGCATCCCCTTGAGGTTACAATTTCAACACCTCTTGTTATTTTTCTTTTATTAAGATTTGCCATATATGCTTCCATATCCACCAAATCATACGGCAATCTAGGAATATCATTCAAATCAACAAGATTTTCTGGAGGATTTATATGAATACCATTTGTGTCTTTGTAACCAATTCCCTTTATATCAGTTATAGAATCACTGTTTTCTAAGGCTATAACTAAATTCACAAATGAAATCTCGCCCTCACCTTTTACAATTATATCCACAAGATCATCTTCAAGGGTTTGCTCTGGCCAATCTGTAGGATGAGGTCCACCCCAAACAATTGGAATGTCTGATTTTCTACGCACTATATCGGCAAACTTTAATCCATTTTTAATTTGTGACCCAGATGTCACACCAATCCCAACGCAAATAGGATTAGAACTGAGAGCATTGGCTAATAAGTGGTAGGATTCTTTTTCCAGTACTTCATCAATAATCAAAACTTCATATCCCTTCTGACGTAACATGGCTCCTAAATACAATTGTCCATGAGGAGGGGTAATGCTGCCTCTGGTCGCATCTCTCGTAATTTGATGATCTACTAAATCGGGCTTAATTAAAACGACATCCATCGGCAGTTTCTCCTTAGTTTCATATAAATGAATTTACTTGGAATCTTTCCGCTATCAAACAAATTATTTCCACAGCATTCATGCAAAAATAGCCTAGTATTTCAAACAATTTACTTCTTCGTCATTTTTGCATATACAATGCATTCTCTCCCAATCCCTAATTTAGCCAGCGATATATATAAATTCCTTCTAACTTCATCTGAGAGGCTTAAGTCAAACTTGATTCTTTTTCGATGACATTTATTCCCGACTTTATCAGTTCCCACATAATCTTCACCCATTAAGAGAAATAGTTCCATAGGAAAATTTGTTGTTTCCAAAATTGGATCAAATCCAACTCTTCTTATTAATTTTTCATAAGTTTTAAAATCGAAATAATTTATATGTTCTGGTGGAAAAATCCACCACATATCCTTCTCTAATATCCTTTGAGCAGTAAGCTGGAAAGTGGAAAACTCATTCGGGTCTCCCATGCATATAATACCATCCGGTTTTAAGAAACTCTTACTAATTTCCAAAGTTTCTTCTGGGTTGGGAGTATGATGAAGGATACCCATAAGAGTTACGACATGAAAATATTCTCTGAGGTTAGAATTTTTCTCCGCAAATTCTTCAAGCGTTATGTTGTAAATGTTTCTTAATCCTAGAGATTTAGCCTTATTAAATGCCATCTTGGAGGGTTCCAATCCAAAAGTAATCCAGCCTGCTTCTGACATATACTTGAGAAAATCTCCAGTCCCACAACCAACATCAAGAATACGCTTAGGTTTGGGGAGTGTTTTTGTATATAATTCAGAGAAATAAAGATTGTCTTTGTACAAAGTTTTATTTAGCCATCTTAAATGCGCATCTCGCTTCTCTCCTTCCATAACCAACCTCATCGCAGATCTCCCTTTCTTTTTTCCCTCAGAATAGTATTTCTCTGAATAATATTTATTCATCTCCTCTTTTGTTGGGATAGGATCTAAATGTTTAAATCCGCATTTCTCGCAATCAATGACTTTATATTCTCCTTTTTCTGCAATTACTTTTCCTTGGTGCATGTGATCTCCTAATATCGCTATGAAGTCTTCAATCAAAAAAGCATTATTTAAAACTCTTAATATTTCCTATGTAGCAAAAAACCAGATTGGTTTGGGTTCTCATTGCAGGCTAAGCAATCGTCAGTGAGAGGCGAATAAGAGGAGTGACCTCCCTCACTTTCCATACAGCCGGTCTACTAGTCTCATCCATCTCACGCATTGACAGAGCTAATCGATAGAAGTAAGTATTATCTATTTGCTGGTATGTAATTAACCCTATTAATGCCGCAGTGCACTTATCAATTTCGACATTGAGGGAATGTTTGGCATCTCCTAGCTGTATCATTCCTTCGCTCATACCAATTCCCTGCGAGGCAGATACCAAGAAGGACGCGGGAGCACCATGGTCAAAGTTAGTATTAGATAGGAAAAATTTTTCCGCGCTTTTACCACCATTGTGAGTAAGATAAAACAGCGTGTCACGTTCGAATGCCATAGGGTTCAGGGTGACATGCCCTAAACGCAAAGAACCGATAGGGGTAAGTTTCCAGTCTAGGCGATATTCTAACTCCATCCGTTTAAGCTCATGAAAAATGTATATACTCTTATAAACCGACCCAAGTTCTGTTGGAACTGTACCACTGACTCTAATCCAGGCTGCTTTTTTCTCAACTTTGGGGTCCACAGGATTAAGATCAGTCACTTTTGATTGCCCAGATGACTCAAAAATCAGATGACCCGTGTAGAAATCAGCTCCTAAGCTGATGTCGTCATAGTATCCATGATGCAAGGTGCCCACATAAGGCTGGTCGATAATGCCTTTGAACCACAATCCATCAACGGCCAAGCCCCGTCGGCAGTTCAGGCGAACCTTAACATTGGCTGTCTCCACGGTAAGGAAACGTCCATTGCGCTCGATTTGGGCACAGGGGACTAGGACGGGATTTTCAACAACTTCATCATCTGCAGATGATGCAACGGAAAAAGTTTGACGTCGTGCCTCAACAGACCCAATCTTGTTTTCAAAAGCCTTCAGCCGTCCCCGATAGGCACGCCACCGTTTCTCAGTGATATGGGTACGAAAGTCGCTGCTCCACAGGTAGCACAGCTCGCGCCAATCATTATCAGTTCCCGAGTGACGTGCCTTCAGTGCCTCATAAATACGCCAGCAGGCTGTGTTGATATCCAAATCGTTACGCCCTGTAACTGCCCACCGTGTAATATTGTATTTCCTCTGCTTTTTAACTGAAATTGGCTGCTCAGGAGATTCAAGATATAATCGATTACCAGCCCCAGGCTCTTGCATTAAATCCAAAACCTGGCTGGGGCGAATAAACTGGAAACGTCCGTCAGCCAGCAAGGTTTTAAAGACTTGCCCAATGCGCTCCCACTCATTTTTCTGAAGAAGCGCTTCTGCCTTAAAGCGACCAGGCCGAAAATTAAAGATTTCCACATCATTGCCATAAAGAGAAAAAGAGCGCGATTTATCTGACAAGTGTTTGCATAGATATTCAAGATATTTGTCCCACTCTATTTCGCCATGTGCATACCGCTGGAATTTCTGAAAAGCAATGGCTTTGTTCCAGATAACTGGGATTTCCTCACCGTGCTGGCCACAGGCGATCTGGGGCAGGTAGCGCCATTCCGGGTCCCATTCTGGATGGAATCGGTAGGGATTGTCCCACTCCATAATAATAGCCCGGTAACCCGCATCTAAATAATGCTGCACTAGACTGGCAGAATAAGCCTGTTCATTCACAAGCGCAATATCGGGTCGAAAACCCAGCATCCGCTCGTAGGCCTGATTCCCAAGGTGAAGATTAGCTGAATTGACCTCTGCAGGAACCAACGGGCCGATGATCTGGGCATAGCCACTGCCGATAAACTCGCAGGGACCTTCGGTTGTCAACTGTCGCAGTTCAGATATCCAGTCAGGATCAATATCCGCAATCGTCTCCAAAGTATAACCGGTGGCCTCAATGCCGAAAGGCAGATTGAACTCACGAGCCAATCGCAACAACGGCCAGTAACAATGACTGATAACTTGTGGACATTGCTCTTCCTCGATTGAGGAATACGCCATGTTGAGATGAAATATACTGTAAAGTTTAAGCATTAATTATAGCGATACTCTATTTGTGGAGCTTATTTTAGATGTGGAAGAAATGACAGCAAATGAATACCGACTTTACTACATAAAATTCATACCAATGACAACTTGACAAGTTAAATCTATGCACTGGCAACACAAAACATATTTAATAAAGACTAAGGTTTCGCGCAAAAATTAATTGACATTTTTATAACTCCAGTATTTGAATGACAGCGGAGTTGTTTCTAAGGCTTTGGTCAACAGCCTCAAGAATCGCAGTAATCCTTTCAGATTCCTTAATAGTTGGCAGATACTTATCAAATTTATCTATTTTTTCGCCGTTACTGACTTCGAGAGCTGCTTTGACAAATGTTTTCACACTCTTAAACCCGTATTTGTTGTCCAAGTCGAGCTTTCCGTCAATTCCCTTGTTTAAGTTAAAAAAATAAGGATTTGTTAGCTCTTGTCCTTTTCCTGACAGCACGGTTTCATATCCCCTAAATCTTTGGTCAGATTCAATATGACCTTCAGTCCCTATCAAGTGCATTTCCTGATAAGTCATTGTTGATGTTTCTTTAGGGTCAGTCCAGCCCGCAACATGATAGGAAACAAACCTGCTGCCATCTTTTGCTTTCCACTCAACCTGTGTTTCAATTAGGTCATGTACAGGTAGCTTATATTCTTCTTTTGCCATCCCATACTGCCCTATAGCTCTGACATTCAAAGGCTTTGCTCCTGTGATGAACCCAACCATATGGATGTAATGTGAACCTAAATAATGATTGACATTAGTTCCACTATCCTTTAGCCATCTGCCATATATTTCAAGCATATCCCTTCTCTGCGTTTGTTTTGAAAAAACATGTTGGAGTTTCCCGTATTTCCCTTTTCTGTATTCATCTTTTAAAATTAGGTTAGCTTCGTCAAAGCATTTATGGTAATCAACCATTCCAAACACACTTGCTTTAAGCTGTGCTTTAAGTATTTCTTCCAAATCTGATTTGTTAATGACAATTGGTTTGACAACTAGAAAATGTTGCTTATTCTTTATAGCCTCCATTATGGCATCTTTATGGAGTTTGTCAGGCACTGCAATTAGTACTGCTCCAGGCCGAGGCATCTCTTTCATTGCTTCTTTATACGCATTCTCATCAACCTTGCCATCTTTAGGAAAAAGCTTAATCTCTTTTTTCCATCCAAACTCTTTATTCATCACTTCCAGCTTTTTTCTGAGTTTAGTGAATTTTTTTCCATTCCTGGCAGCTAGGTAAATATCATTCACCAAGCCTTGTTTTTGCAACTCCAAAACTGAAGGAAGCAAAATTCCAAAATCCTTATCAGTTGTTGTTTTTCCCTCAAGAACAGTAGAACCTGTTGCATAATGACCGTTTCCTACAATTAAGATATTTAATTTATCAATCATTTTATTTCGCCGCTCTTAACTTGATTTTAATTTTTTTCATTGCATATTCACACTTTTCAATGGCATCCCTAACATTTTTGCCTTGGGTAATGAGTTGCCCGAATCGTTCTGCATTATTGGTGGATTTTTTTATTAATTCGCCTTGTTTTGGTTTCTTAAAAAGAACAAACATCTCTACTCCAGGCATATTAACTGCGTCATCAATTCCTTCAAATTTTTCAAAATATCCTTTTTCAGTTGGAATGATATATCTTTGACATGCTGCTTTTTGAAAAAGAGGTTGGACATCCTTGACATCAAAGGATTCTCCGAGGCTCATTTTCATTAATGGCTTCATAATGTTTACGCCTGTGGCAATAGGCACAGTGCCTGCAGCAAACCAGCCTCCACTAGTTCTGCATGCCATTTCTAACACATAAATCTTATTTTTGCTTATGAGAATATCTCCCTTTGCAACACCCCATTTGATTCCAAGGGCTTTGATTGCATTTTCAACTATTTTCCACATTCTTTTTTCGTCTTTTTTTGATAGAGTTCCAGGTACGTGATGACCATCTTCAACAAAATAAGGATGAAACTCTCTGTTCCTGCTATAATTTCTGTCACCATAACCTGTGTGATAATTTCTACATTTATGAATGACTGTTTCAGTACTTATTTCTCTTCCCTCTAAGAGTTCTTCAATTAGAACAGTCTTTTTTTTTGAATGTTGCAATGCTTCATTAAATGCTTCTTTGACTTCCTTCTCTGAGTATAGTTTCTTTACTCCCCTGGCTCCAGCATTATCAACTGGTTTTATCACAACAGGGAAACCAATTTTTTTTGCTTTTGTTAAAGCTTCTTGAGTGCTTGAAGCAGTTTCAAATTTTGCACAAGGAACACCTTTTTTAGCAAAACATTTGATTCGTTTTATTTTATCAGTGGCTCTTTCTGCAATTTCAGGAGACAATCCAGGAAGTCTGAGTTTTTTTGCAACTTTGGCCACAACTACAGGAATCTCAACTGCATGGCAGAATATTCCATCAACCGTGTATTTCTGGCCGAGCTCTACAAGCTTTTTCACATCATTGATATCAACATTGATTCCTACATCGGCCATCTTAAGCCCTTTAGCCTGAGGGTTGCCATCTGCTGCAATGACCCTTAATCCTATGCTTTTAGCTACATTAATAGCTATACATTGCTCTTCTCCAGCGCCCAACAAAAGAATAGTTTTTCTTTTATCCTTCATGAATTAAAGCAAAGAATTCTTATTTAAAAAAATTTATGAATTCCCTTTTCAGGCATGATGAATTCCTTTATTTTTCAACTTTTTTGGGTTTTGTCAGGTTCAGCATCTTCAGTATTATCTGGCTTGTATCTTAAAGGGTATTTTTTTGCCAATCCCGAAGTAACTCTTTTCTTCAATATATGGTCCTCACACATTTTTCTGAAACTAATGAGATCTTTGATTGTTAATTTATGCGGCTGGAAGTGCGGTTTGTCAGAGTTGTAATGCAAATTGTCAATGCTAACGTAATCTTCAACCTTATTTGTAAGCAGTTTATGTTTAACACAGTAGTTAAATAATTCTGTGCCAGGATAAGGGGTGGCAAAAAACAGACCCAGACCATCAATTGGCAATTTATTTATCATCTCAAATGTTTCATTAAGGGTTTTTTGTGTTTCTTCGGGCATTCCAATAACAAAGAAAGCTTCTATATACAGCTTAGAATGCTTTGCACATGCTTCAAATACTTCATATATCTTATCAGTTCTAATGTTTTTCCTCATTACTTTATTCCTAATATACTCAGAACCGCTTTCCACTGCCAAGCTTATTCTAGTTAAACCAGCATTTACCAAAGCATCAACGATTTCACTATCCAGTCTTTCAATATTCAGGCCATTAGGAGTGTCAAATTGCATGTTCATCTTTCTTTTTACAATACCATTTAATATCTCCAAAGTACGCTTCTTATTAAAGGTCATATTGTCATCCACAAACTCAAAATAACGAACACCATAATCATTATAAAGACGCTCCATCTCATCCAGAACGTTCATTGGAGACCTAACCCTAATCCCTCTTCCATGAACCATCCACATGCTGCAGAAAGTACACATATTTGGGCAGCTTCTACTTGTTATTACTGGAAATAACTGGCCAATCTTAATCTTTTTTGGCGAATACCAGTCGTCTGTGGGACTGTGATACTTTTTGACGTTCAGAAGACTATAATCGACAAAAGGTAAGATATCAAGATTCTCTATATATTTAGTTTTAGGATTAACTATTACTTTTCCCTTGGATCTAAAAGCAATGCCATCAATAGATTTTAAACAAGCAGGATTCATATTGCATTTAACCAACTCCATAAAGCTCAGTTCACCTTCACCGATTACGACATAGTCGATATATTTATATTTATTCAATATTTGACTGGGAAAAAGAGTGGGATGAATCCCTCCAATCACAATAGGAAGGTTTAGGAATTTAGATTTGATTTTTTCTGCAATTACTCTTAAGGGCTTGAACATTCCTGAAAACAAGCAGCCTATACCTATAATATTTGGTTTAAACTCGGTGATTTCTTTGAAAAGCTCAGTCTCAATATATTCTCTGAATTTATCATCATCGTATTGGTTCATATAATTCTCACAATACAGATTAATATCAATAAGGTTAACTTCACTAACTTTGCTTTTATTTAAGACAGTAGCAAGAGATAATAATCCCAAGGGAAAATAATTATTTCTAGAAACATCTTGCTCTTTTATTTTCGGAGGGTTGATAAGTAAAACTTTATTCATTTTTATTCCTTCCTGCAATAGTCACATGCTTTATATGGGGATGAGAGGGATTGATCAGAATGTTGAATTCACTCTTGATACAGCTGAGGGAACGCGAAGTAGAACTGACTCATTCATTACCCATTCTGATCCCTTATCTCCAAATCTCGCTGGGGCAGGGGAAGTCTTGCCACTCCTCAGTTCACCAACTTCCTCTGAACCTGCTTCCTTGATTGTGTAGGCTGTCAACCGCTGTTTGCCGGTTTCAAGAAACGCTTTGCTCCATTTCTAGTAAATGCCAGGTTGGATGCCTTCCTTTCGGCAAAGATCCGTAATACTCTGCTCACCCCTAAGCCCTTCAAGTGCTATGCGGATCTTCTCTTTCGCTGAACACTAGTGACGGGCCTTTCGCTTGATCTCCCGAACAATCGATTCAGGCGATGGTTTCTTCTTAGTACTCATGCATATCTCCTTACGTGATTTTATTACACACAAAGCATCGCTTAAGAAATATCATGAGTGGTCCGATTTTAGTTATAACGAAACAACGTCAACGGGCGCAAAATGCAGGAAATAGTGAGGGATTTGGAGCAAACCCAAAAAAGAGAGTCCCAATAAATGAAGTCGGGTCTGTAAATCTGTAAATTTTGCGTAGTCATCATTTAAATGACAATAAAAAGCATTAGTTATGGCAGTTTGAATCAATTATTAATCAAGCAATTTTGCATCGTATATATATTTATCTCTTTCAATTCGTAAAGTAACAGCCACAGAGGAAGAAACATGTCTATTTTTTATCATAGACAAAACATATCGGTCATAAAGGTGCTGCCCTATATAAAGAGGGGTCATAATGATCAAATCGTATGATTTGGCAAGGGCCTTTTTATAGTCTTCAATTTTGTGCTCGTTGAACAGCATACCCCTTTCCTCAGGCAAACTAGAGCATATAGTAACCTTTTTGTTTTTTATATATTTGAGCAAGTGCTCTGTGACTGTCCCTGCACCATACAATAAAATATCTTCTGCTTCAAATATAACATTTGCTAATAATTCAGACACCTCACAACTATAACTTCGCGCAATAAATGATTTGTCGACGTACTTATTTACGATTGATTCCCAAATACTGCGTTCTGCTTGATAACTGATTGAACTTAACGCTTTATCAGGATTTGATTTTGTGCTTTTCCCGCCATGATATAAGAAATGGTCAATAACTATAACTGTGGCTCCTTGTTTTCGCGCTTGACATATAAAGATAAACTCTCCCCAGCGGTTTTGGCCTTCTTCACTAAATTCACGCACAAAATTAAAAACTTTTTTCTTAACAAGCATAAAGCAGCCACACAAGGCATCGCATCTGCGACTGCCAAAAGCTGTAATTTCATCCTTTGACAATCCCCTATCCTTTGCTTCTATAGTAATCCGATCATCTATTTGCATTAAATCATATCCTCGATCTTGTACCTTGGTTGTGTCTGGATAAAGCATGCTCATGCCTAAGATATCCGCCCTATCATAATTATCCATCAACACCTCATACCAGCCGTGAGTAAATTCGATATCATCACCTACAAAAAGGACATCTTCATCTGTTCTAACCAAAGATAGGGCAAAATTAAGAGTTTGCTCACGAAAGCCCCTCTCTCGCACCAGGAAGAGATCGAAATCAACCGATGTTGTTGTTTTAAACAGTGATGCAATGCACTGTTGTGCAACAGCATTGCCCAGCGCACTCAAAATAACAATTTTCATTCCCCCCCTCCAATTTTTATGAACTTAAAGCCTTGTTGAGGTGATCCCTGAATGACAACAGGTTTACATATATCATACCATACAGGCATTTCAGATGCATCCTCCAGCAAGTAATAACGAGTATATGCAGATGGGAAATCTATCCCAAGATATTTACACAACAGCATTAACCGCATCGGGGGGTCCAACCCAATATCGATTACATTCCAACCTTCTTCATTTATGATCAAATCAAATTTGGTAAATTGAGTCTCAAGCCCAAGGGCGGATATTACTTTACGCAACTTGCTAATCACATCTGCATGGCCTGGTCCAAGTACCCGTATTGGCACTGCCGCTGTATCGCTAAACTTTAAAAACACGCAAGTCTGTTCGGCGTACAGATTAATGCGATAATGCGTTCCTCTTACTTCTTCTTGAATCAAAAAATGCCTACGGTAGTACAGATCGTGCACTTTTGGCAGTGACGGAATTTGTCCATTAACAATCCGATAACAATAATTGGGGGATTTACCATAATCAGATTTTAAAAAATAGACTTTGTGGGGATCTAGGTTAGCAAGGCTTGCCGCTGTATATAAATCAGTAGGAGGAACCGGTACGTTATGTTCCTTCAGCAGAGCGTAAAACTTGGTTTTATCAATACATGCATCAACTGCATCCGGGCTGATAAAAGAAATATTCAACGTTGCGGAAAGCTTAGATGCGCCTTCATAGGCAAAATGAGCTGCCGCTGTAAAAATACGGTCTTTGCCACTCAAACCCTCGATTTCAGCAACACGTTTCAATCCATCAATATCTGTATAACTGACATTGTAAAAATGATCCACTAGTTTTGCGCCAGGTGCGTTAGCATTTATATCCGTTCCAATAACTTTGAAACCAAGTTTTTGTGCAGCATGCAAATAAGGAATTTGATCATTATTGCATCCCAAAAAAAACACCTTAGCCATATATCTTCCTTTGTGTTGACAAAATAGAATGTTCAAGCGCGGCCCGGTCCTGCGCAGTTAAAATATTATAGGGTCGTTCGGATACCAACCCTTCACCTTCATTGAAAATTATCGCAACCGGACTAAAAGTGATATTTGGGAGCACGGTTTTTTCGCCTGTCAAGGTACTCAAAATAAAGGCTAACACATCGAATGAAGTACTCTTCGGCATCAAAGCATCAAGCACCAAATCCCCACCTAAATCAAGATGAATTTCCACCAATCGTGGATCTCCCCCTGATTCACAACGACAAGACATATAAAAAACAGTCGTGCCTAGCCTAAAACCATCAACAATTTGCCTGGCCAATTCGATTATACGGGCCTCTTCAGATTGGCTGCTAAATATTGAAGGAACAGCAAAACCGGTTCCCTTTATATTGCCCAGTGAGTCAGTCACATTTAGCTCATCGAGAAGCGTCATACAATGTAACCTTCCCCCCGCTACTATTCCCATTAATGCAACATCACGTCCTTGGACAAATTCTTCAATATTTACCATGCCATTCATCGAAACATGATGAGCGGCCATAAAAGCTTCAGAAAAAGAATCCTCATTGAGAACTATACGCACTCCACTTTTCCCCACAAGAGAAAGACTCGGCTTTACTATACACGGAAAGTCTAAATGTTCACGGCTGACTTCATTAAGTGATGAAACCGATTGAAAAGCAGAGGTGACAATGCCTCGGCCCGCACAGGCTTCCATCAATTTTGACTTGTCTATAATGATTCGAGCCGAATCAGGTGGGATACCAGGCAACCCAAATTCCTGACAGATTTCAGCAGCCGTTACCACTGGCGGACCCGACGAACGATTAACAACTCCAACCAGCCTGTATAGATCCTGGAACACACGAAGTTTTTTAATAATAGGTTTTGCCTCATACGCACTAAGTACAATTTGCTCATCACAAAGAGGAAATCCGGGAGCTATAGGATCTCGGTCAATAGCCAACACCGAAAAGCCTAACTCCTTTGCCTTATTAATAGCTATTAATTGCGATTTTCCTGCTGCCAGGCAGACAATTGCGGGTTTTAGATTCATTGAGAGTATCAATTGCCTTCAGCGTTGCATTGTTCCCAAACTCATGGAAATCATTTGGGCAATTCGCAAAGCTCCCTGTCCGTCTACTCGCTGGGTGGCATGTTTAGCCATTATGGTACGCTGTGACTTATTATTTAATAAATATTTAATCTTTTCAGACAGTATTTCTACTGTAATCTCAGTAAACACACCTAAGCAAGCCGCCATATCAGATTCAACGAACGATGATGCAGATTCAGCATGATCCTCAGTCAAACATAAATAAATTGCAGGTACCCCCATGGCCGCAAGTTCGTAGGCAGCGACACCAAACGAAGCCACAGCCAGATCTGCCTGAGCCATTAAGGCTGGCATGTTTTCGCTGTTTTGATGTATCTGGCAGAAACAACGTACATTAGCAAGCAGGTCCGCGAGCGCCTCATGGTGACAGAACGCAGGCCCTAAAACTACCACAGCTTTAAACTCCCCATTTACCAGATCGAGCGCCTTGATCGCCGTTAGAGTTAGCCCAGCCGGGTCACTGCCTCCCATGGTGACCAGGATCACCGAATGCTTATTCTTTTGTTTTCGCTTTGGGCGATTCGCATACTTTTTGTGCAAAACAACCCATTTCCACCCAACATACAGTTCTCCAGTAAAACCAGACCAATCAAGACGCTGGACTTGAGGTACGGGTGGATAAAAGCTCAGGTCAGCAGATAATCTCCGTTCGGAAGTGTCATCTATCGTTACAATCAGGACGCCCAGTTCACGCAATTCATCAATAACCGATTTGGGTAAATCGTCCCGGACATCTAAAACTAATGCCTGTGCATCGTTACGCATAGCGATATCTTTTAACCAGGTGGCATAATTAAAAATTCTCTCCTCATTAGAAATGAGAGCTTTGTACCCATTTTGTTTAACCAATTCTATTCCCACTGGCCCCCGTCGCATGGCAAATAAAACTCTACAACCATGATTATCTCTAAGCATATCGGCTAAGGCCAGACAACGCGCAACATGGCCGAGGCCTATTTCGTGTGATCCGTCACACCGGAAAATAATTAAAGGATTCAAAATCATGCAATACGCCAATTGCTAGGGTCTAGCAAGTTAGGATCACTTAATGCAAGCAACTCAGTTTTCTTCAGAAGATCGTAAGGCAAGGGGCCGTCAGACTCAGCTGATAATGCAGCCTCAAGTTCTGGAATCGTGCGCGGACCGGTTAATACGCTGGAAACCAAGGAATTAGAAATGCAAAATCGTAAGGCTAACTCCGGTAGTTTCTCCCACGAACTGGACAAAAGATCCTTAGCCCGTTCAGCAGACGTCCGCAACTTTTGTAGTTCTTGTGGAAGCCATTTCGACTTGCATGTGAGAACACCTTTTAAGAAAGCCGACCGTGTCAAAAGGCCCATCCCAGATTTGTGAACTGCAGGAAAGATTTTTTCAACCATGCGTTGATCGAAAAAGTTGTAAGCCACCTGGAGCACATCGAACCTTCCGTCGCTTATAATTGCCATGGCCTCTGCCTCAGTGTATACGGAGGCACCGAGGTAGCGGATAATCCCTCTTTCTTTTATCTCCGAAAGAAGGTCTACCATTTCACCATGTGCTATGAGTTCCTTAGTAGCATTGTGGATCTGAACAATGTCTAGAACATCTCTATGCAATGCTCTACGGCTTTTTTCTAACGAGTTTTCAATAAATCTCCGAAGCGCTTCACCAGAAAATACGTTTCCTGTTTCATCCTTGAAGATAGGCACCTTCGTGGCAAATATACAGTTGGCTTGGTTTCTTAAAGCCTTGCCCAAAAGGACTTCGCTCTTTCCATAGCCGGGCGCGGTGTCAAAGAGATTGATACCTGCATCCACAGCCCTTTTCAGCAATTTGATTGAACTAGTCTCCTCGGGACATCCGAACTCTCCTGGATACTCAATGCCGTAATTAATTCCCAAAGAGGCAGTTCCCAAAGAAATGGCCGAAACCTGGAAATCCAATTTGCCGAGTCTTCGATACCGCATACGATACTTACGTGAGGCGATAAAATCCCGTTTTCATTATAGGTCCTTTCAGGCAAGAACGCACACGCCTTTCTTCTATTGCTTTAGCAATAAAGGCAAATGTGTCTTCAACAGCCTCAAGATAGGTGCGTACGTGCTTGATCTCATGAGCAAATGACGGCTTGAACTGATTGTAGGCCAAATAGCCTTTCTCCAGCATGATCTGGGTGAAGAGGGTGGTGAGAGCTAATGGGTCATCTTGTTCAAAACTGAAGTGGGCAATGCTGGGGAGATATCCTGTCCTGAGCTGAAGTCCGAATTTTTCTGCTGCTTTTTGCCAACCCGACATTACCTGTCGTCCAATCTCAATGATGTGCTGTGCTACATTTTCCCTGCGATGCTTGAGTATGGTTTCCAGGGCTGCCACTGGCCCGATACGCTCAGTCCAGTTCGTGCTGCTGATAAAAGTTGATTGAGCAGCTTGCATCACCTCTTCTGTACCTATCACTGCTGCCATGGCGTATCCATTGGCTATTGCCTTGGCGAAAACCGCTAAGTCCGGGTTAACGTCAAAAAGAAGATGGATACCGCCAGAAGTCATACGAAATCCTGTGGTGATCTCGTCAAAAACCAAAACGGCACCTATCTTAGTAGCGATATCCCGAACTTCCTCTAAAAAACCTGGATCAGGAGGGCAATCTCTCTGCGGCTCCATTACAATAGCTGCCAGGCTATCATGGTTGGCATCAACAATGGCTTTCAACTGGTCCAAGCGGTTGTAGTGAAAAGGTAAGGCGGTTCCCCTCAATCCTTTGGGGACACCGGCTGGATCTAGGCCTGGTAAGAGGTGCCCATCAAGGGCATCAAGTTCCCCAATGTTAGCAGCCAGGTAGCAATCGGTCCATCCGTGATAACCACAAAAGGCGATTTTATCTCGTCGTGTATGGGCCCGGGCGATCCTCACTGCTATGGACATTACTTCACCACCGGAACGAGCATAGCGCACCATATGCGCCCAAGGGTGCAGTTTGCAGAGTAATTCAGCAAGTTCAACCTCTTCTGGCACGTTAAGCGTACACATCGAGCCTTTGTCAATGGCGGTTTTGACAGCAGTATCTACATCTTGATCTGCATAGCCTAATATACAGGCTCCTACTCCCATGATGCTCATGTCCACATAAGCATTACCATCCAAATCAATGACCTCCACTCCCTGAGCATGGTCATAAAAGGAGGGCCATTGCTCTGGTAAGAACATTTCTGGTCGTTTGGAAAGCAGCTGAGTGCCACCAGGAATGAGTTGCTTTGCCTTACGATAGAGATTCTGACCTGTACCCACCTTAGGCCTCCTGTTTTGGCTTTTGTGACGCTCTCTCTTCATCACTCGAGCTCCATGCAAGACGCCCTGTGCCCCAATCAAGTCCAATCTCCTCAAGCGGTTTTCGCAATTCTGGATTCTGGTTCCAGAACTCAATAATCTTATCAACAGGGATAAGCTTGCCTTCTTTTTTCAGATTGTGATAGACAGCTTGGCAAAAAACCAAATCTTCCGCGTAGTCTACCGTCAGTCGAACTTCAGGACGGCGTAAGTGTTCAGGTAGCTCTTTAAAAAGCAATTTGAATTCGTCCTGGTGCTCACAAATGTAAGATGTCACCAATTCGCTCCGGTGGCGAGCGGAACCACGGTTATGAGAGACTTGCAAAGCCTTCGTAGTAATCAACTCGAAACCAGTGCCCTCTGGCACATCCGTGTATGATGCCCAATCATATCCTCCTTCGATAAACTCTTGGATGAGGGCATCGGCATACTCATAGATGACAAAAGGCCCTTCAGTCGTAATCCGGAAAATCCTTTCTGAGCCTTCCTGCTTTGCTGCATCAAGAATACGCTGCAAAACATCGTGTTCATCACCAATCACATGAGGTAAAGAAAGCTTCTCAGACAGGCGGATAAATCCATAGTTTTCGTCACCCTTTGATATGGCGAGCACAATTTTGCGAAGCGACCTAATTTCTTGCAGGTATTCAATTAATGATTCAATAATCGTTGTCCCTCCAGGAATCAACGACTGAAGTGGTTTTCCATAGAGTCTTGATCCTTGTACCCTGCAAGCTAGGATTGCATCAATGTTTTTACTCATCCTGCCTCCTAATCAGATTGTCCGATTTGATTACATCATTATATCTAACTGGATAGCGCAACGATCTTCCTAAGACGTCAAGTAAGGATACGATTCCTTCATCTGGTTTTTCAATTCTTTTGAATGTTACGTGCTCTTCCTTAAGTGTAGTCCCTGATTGCATGTTACACGCCGCAACAATATATTTCTTGGCAGATACCCGGTAGGCCAACTCTGCTTTGTTAGGTGAAAGGCTTTTCTCCCCGATGGCTTTCTCGCTGTTACGAATCAGAGAGACGAAATCAATGAATTCCTCTGGGATTAAAGCAGATTCGTAATCCTCCCAAGCTCGTTTACGATTCAGAAACACGTGCTTCTCAATCACTCTTGCTCCAGCACCGATTGCGAGAAGAGGAACCGTAAGCGCTAAGGGATTCATTAGACTTATATCTCCATCAACACAACCGGCAATATGATCGCCGTACCCTACTGGAAGTTCAAATTTCTCTGACACCGCTGTAATCTTCTGGATGTTCGTATCTTCTAAGGCTGTGGGACAAAGCTGATAACCATGCATAAGGATAATCTCCCCTTTTCCTGAATCCTGTAAAGCTTTGATAGCTATCGCGATTTCCTCTTCCGAAGATCCTCCAATAGATAACAGGATGGGAAGCTGGGTCTTTCGAATATAACGCAAAAGTGCCAGGTTGCTTACATCTGCCGAGTGAATTTTGAAGCCATCGATGCCACCCTTGATAGCAACATCTGCCGAACGCACTCCAAAGATTTCGCCTAATGCTAAGCCTCCGGCATCGTGAATAGCATCGATAATTTGTTTCCAATCATCTGCTGATAGCTCAAGGCTGCGAAACAAGTCATAGTTATTATTGGCAGGGACTGCAAGCTCATCGGCATATACCATTTGAAACATTACGCCATCTACTCCAGCTTGACATACTTTAGTTGCAATTTTGGTAGCCACCTCAAGTGATCCTTCGTAAGATTGGGCCATTTCAGCAATTATGGTGATTCTATTTTTGTGAACGAGCATGTTCATATCTGCCTTCCTTAAATTATGAACGTTTTTGTTTCCATTTTTCCCTTATTCTCATGAATGGCCTGAGCCCATCGATAGGATCAGCTCGCCAATCTCTGTCATCCAGTTCACTGGGCGCGGGCATTTTTTTGCCATTCCCATCAGCACGGAAGCCTTCCTGCACCATTTTTATCACTGGTTCAATCTGTCCCGGCAGCCAGCAATGGCCGGTGGGGTATTCTTTGCCCTTGCCTTCCAGGTCCAAATGAAACTCGACCATCGTGGCACTCCAACGATGCACTGCCCGGAAGATGACACTAGGGCTCATGCTATGATCAGACCAACCGACTGGACAATTACAAGTTTGCCGAAGTGTTTCGATTGCCTTCAGGTTACAATCACCCAAGGGCGCAGGATATCCAGATATACAGTGGAGGAGTGTCAGATCGGCACAACCAGCGCTACGCAATACTGTTACAGCTCGCTGAACCTCAGCCAATGTGGCCATGCCTGTGGAGAGTACGACTGGTTTACCTGTGGAGGCGCAAGCTAATAGAAGATCATCCCATAGCAATTCGTACGAGGCAATCTTGTAGAAGTCAACATAGGGCGACAGTTCCTCTACTGCGTCTAGGTAAAATGGAGTGCAGGCAAATTGAATGCTGACTTCGTGGCATCGAGTAGCCAACGCTGGCAAAAATTCAACGGGTAACTCCCCCGTCTTACGCTGTCGATGAATATTGCTTCGAGCTAAAATCTCTGGGGCAAATAACTCCTGAAGCCGGAACAATTGGAATTTTACTGCGGAGCAGCCAATTTTCGCCGCTGTTTCAACAAAGGCTAAAGAGCGATTCAATTCTCGATTATGGTTGCTGGAAACCTCTGCAATAAAGGCCACGTTCATTTCACTAACTTGATTCCTTGAATTTGAGTTTAAGTCCATTTCCTAATAGCATTTTTTATCTTATCAATGACTCTTTTAACATCCCCATTCGTCATAGCAGGGAAGAGAGGAATAGAAAGACATCTCTGATAATATTCTTCGGCTATAGGGCAGTCTCCCCATGATGTTCCAAAGTTTTTCTGAAAATATGGCTGGGTATGTACAGGAATATAATGCACCTGAGTTTGGATTCCTTGCTTTTTGAGTTCAGTCATTAATTGAGTTCGTGTAATGCCTAATTTTTTAAAATCAAAAAGAAGGATATAAAGATGGAAGTTGCTGTCACCTTTAGCGGATTCATAGGGAGTTTGAATGCCTTCAATGTGGCTGAAGTCCTGATTATAAGTGTCAACTATTTCGCGTCGGCGCTTTCGTATAGCATGAAGTCTTTTTAGCTGAGAAGTACCTAAAGCACTTTGAATATCAGTGATTCGGTAATTATAGCCTAAATCTACTTGCTCGTAATACCAGGGGGATAACAAAGGTTTGGAGCCCGAAATACCATTTTGAAACGCATGATCATCATATATAAATTCTTTCGGATTGTTTGTGATTCCGTGGGAGCGAAACAGTTTTAGTTTGTTATACAGCATTTCATCGTTAGTAAGTACAGCGCCTCCTTCTCCTGTTGTTATGTGTTTCACTGGATGAAAGCTCATTACTGTTAAGTCGGAATATGCACAAGATCCAACTTTTTTATTATTATAATAAGAGCCTAAAGCATGACATGCATCTTCTATGATGAAGATTTTTGTACTAAATTCTTTTTCCTTTTCTCTGACAATTTTCTGAATAGCTTCCATATCACAACTCTGTCCTGCTAGGTGGACCGGAATAACTACTTTGGTTTTATTGGTGATCTTCTTCTTGATCTCCCAAGGATCGATATTATAAGTTTTCGAGTCAATATCTGCAAAAACTGGCCGGGCATTGCAGGATACGAAACAATTGGCTGAGGCTACGAATGTTATCGGAGATGTTATTCCTTCATCTCCCTGCTCTACACCTGCAACAAGACAAGCAATGTGAAGCGCTGAAGTACCAGAATTTACAGCAACAGCGTATCTGGCATCGCAGTATTCTGCTAATTTTCTTTCAAATTCTACTATTTTAGGGCCTTGAGTAATTCTCTCAGACCGAAGCACTTCAGCAACAGCTTGAATGTCATTTTCATCTATATATTGCTTTCCATAAGGAATAAAGATAGATTCCTTTCGATTTTCAAGTCGATCTTGTGCGATTATTTTTGGTAGTCCACATCTGTAATCTTTATAAAATTCATCGATTGACTGGTCTATTGTAGGTAGCCTGTAATCAAGAGATTTTTGAAGTTTACTTACATTTAATGAAAGATTTTTTCCTCTTTTGGCCTTGAATGGAAAATCATCTATTGAGCTAGGTACTATCGATTTGCTTTCAAAGCTGAAACGGTTTGCAATTTTCAAGGAAAACTCATATTTTGAACATGAATCAGCACTTCCGCAGTTGTAAACTCCATGTAATTGATTCTGAATTGCAATATCAATTACTTTAGCAAGCTCAAATGTGTAAATCGACGAAAAATAAGCATCGTTGAACCCTTTTATCTGTCTCCCTGCTTTAAGTTCGTCTAATATCCACTCACCAATACTCTTTTTGTCCTGTATATTCCATCCAAAGAAATTCGTTCTAAAGATGATGCAATTTTCTTCCTTTAGAACTTCGAGTTCACCTTCATATTTGGTACGCCCGTAGCAATTTAACGGGTTTATGCTATCAATCTCTGAGAAATTTCCTAACACTCCATCATAAACAGAATCCGACGATATATAGACTAAAGTGGTATCTTTATTTGCAATGATTTCGACGATATTTTTCGTTGATAACACATTTATTTTACTGGCAATTTCTGGGTCATTCTCGCATCGGTCGACATTTGCTAAAGAAGCACAATGAATTATGACAGACGGTTTAAATTCTTGAATAATTTTCTTAAGTGAGCTTTTGTCTAAAAGATCCAATTTCTCTGTTTTAATACCGGCCATGGAAACAGGGTGTGAGCAGTAGAATCCCAAAATTTCATATTTATTTTTGAAATAGTAGGCAAGATTGTTGCCCAACAATCCACTAACTCCAGTTATCAACATCCTCTCATTATTTTTTTTCATTAGGGGGAATATTCAAATAATGTATGTTAATTTTTTAGAGTTTGCCTTTAGATCAGGAATTTCGTTTATTTTAACCTTACTGGGGAATATCTTCCATAGACCACCGAGTCTTTTCTATGCTGTAGTCATTAGAAATTTGTTCCAAAATAGTTCGGAGTTCCTCAATAGCGATAACATCGCGGTTGTTATCTGATCTATAACTGAAGCCTTCCGAACAGGGACGACCATCATCTTTAATGTCAGAAACTCTCTTCCCTAAAGAAAAATTTTGTCTGATGATAAAGCATTCATTATATTCTAACGTGTTACGGCTGTCTTCTTCTCCGATTAGAGTTTCATGAATTTTTTCACCTGGACGAATACCCACGATTTCCTGCCTGCAATTGGGTGCTATTGCTGTTGCCAGGTCTGTAATTTTCATGGAAGGAATTTTTGGGACAAATATCTCCCCTCCTTTTGCTAATTCCAAAACTTTGAGCACAAAATGAACCCCCTGGTCGAGAGTTATCCAGAAGCGAGTCATATGGGGATCAGTAATGGGCAGGACACCTGTTTTAGCTCGTTCTTTAAAAAAAGGTACAACAGAACCGCGGCTCCCCAGAACATTGCCATAGCGCGCAACTGAAAAGATTTTATCCTTACCGATCGGACGATAAACGTTAGCAGCGACGAATAATTTATCGGCACATAATTTTGTTGCTCCATATAAGTTAATAGGATTACACGCTTTATCCGTAGATACAGCAATAACTTTTTTCACGTTGCTAAACAATGCCGCTTCAATGATATTCATTGCGCCAATTATATTGGTTTTAATGAATTCAGCGGGATTATATTCTGCAGCAGGTACCTGTTTAAGGGCTGCTGCGTGTATTATATAATCAACGTCCTGGAAAGCACGAATAAGTCTTTCCTTGTCCCTGATGTCGCCAAGAAAATATCTAATGGATGGATGTTTTTTCGTACTCCATCTTTGAGACATTTCAAACTGCTTGAGTTCATCACGGCTGAAAATAATAAGCTTTTCAGGCTTATAGTTTTCAAGGACAATCTGAACGAGCTTTTTACCAAAGGATCCTGTACCACCTGTAATTAAAATATTTTTGCCATTTAACATAATAAATCCTTGTAATCTAGTTTATTTGAGAACTTTGGTTCAATTTACGATATTTCATGTCATATACTGAATGACTGATTCTCTTCAGTTTTATAGGATAAGCATAGCACATTTACTCCTGCCTTCAGCAAGAGAAAATTTCATCACCTTTTACAAAATAGCTTATTCATATTCCACGTCATGCACTGCTTTTTTGCCCATTTTCAATCTGTTTGTGAAGGAATACCAAACATAGGAAACTATTGGTTTAAGTTCTTTATAGAGTTTATATTGTTTGAAAAACAAAAAATAAATACCAATACAAATTGCGGAAAATATCAACCCCTTCAACATCAAATCTGCCATTCCCCATAAGACTTTGCTATAAATACTTAGCTGAGAAGTATACTTAATTACCTCCCATCTAGAGAAAGCTGATATAATCCCCATCAGTACTGCTGTTATTGAACATATCTTAAAAATAATAGAGAAAGCACTTTTAAGGGTACCATAAATCTGTTTGAATGAAATTCCTATTATCAAAACAGAAATTAATAAAAAGCTGAAAGAACAGGCAAAAGCTACGCCTTTTATACCATATCCTTTAATAATCAAAAAATAGTCCAATAAAACGTTTAACCCTAATGCGCTCAGAATTATTACTAGCCTTTTACTGAGTTGATTCGTTATATTCAAATAATAGCTCAAAAATATCCTTGAATTATATATCATGTACCCAAACCCTAATATTATTATTATGGGTATACTATCAATATACTTAATAAGTATTATCTTTATTACTACCATGTAAATCAGAATGCCAAGCCCCAGGAGAAGACTATTGAACATAAGATAACTTATAAAAAGACCTTCTGTATATTTTCGAAAATGTTTCTTTGATCTAATCCCAAATTTTCCGCCATCAACCATTATCTTGCGATACACGGTCATATTTATTGCCTGGGAGAAGGGTTCTACTACTCCCATCGCATTCAGAGCCATGCTGTATAGGCCAACATAGCTAGTAGCCATCATTGCAGTAAGGATCATCAAGTCGACACTCCAGAAAATAGCATCAGAAATTCCATTGATAAATATCAGGGAACCTGTCTTTAGGAGCTGGAGAGTCTTTCTTATTTTTAGACGAAAATGAAACTTTGGTTTTTTCAAACAAATCATGCAATACCCAACTGATATGGCCTCGGTTAGAAGCATAGCAAAAAGAACACCTTTTAACTTAAAAAGTATAACCGCAGGAATATTTAGAGTGGGGGTAAGAAATTTAATAATAAGATTTAGCCTCCCAATAATCATAAATTTTCCTTCAGCTTTGAAATAAGATTTTAAGAAAGAAATAATACGGTTTGCTATTAGGATTAATGATATAAGGATAAGTACTGGAAAATCTAAAACCCCCTTAAAGGTGACTCCAGAAATAAACAGTATCCAGAGTCCTAACACGCCGAAGGCGCTTAAAATGGTAAAGCCTGTATAAACTGTATCTTTTATTAATTTTGCTTCTCTTTTATCGCCCTTTCCATAAGCAATAGGAACATCTCTGTGCATACTTTGTAGAAGCCCCATGTGAGTATACCCAGCGTACTGAATAATGAGATTAATAATGGCCAGCACTCCAAAAAGGGAAGGTCCAAGGACTTTGGCTGTTATTATCGCACTAGGTATAGAGAAAATTTTTCCAATAATTACTGCAAAAGACATAATACCTGTTAATTTGATCATGTCTTTCTTTTGGGCGCTCAGGCTATTTGATTGCAATACTTTCCCATCTTTGGACATGTTTTATTGTTTAAAGGTCGAGAAAAACTATTGGGGGTTCTTTAAATATTTTTTGAATATACTTTAGCTTTATCTATAGATTGATCAGAGTCCTTTAAAAGGTTCATCATAATTTCTGCTATCTTTCTACCTGCCGTCCCCTTAAAAGGCCCTGCCTCCTGTTCAACCAGAACTTCTCTTTGTTCTTTATTTAATGATGTGTTATTTAAACTATCGTTTATGGAGGTTATTAATTCTTCAGAATTGTAACACATTTCTAGTGCACCTGTGGCAATAATTCTTTGATTATGGACCTGCTTGAGGTCTATATAAATGCTTTGCCTTACTCTTTTTTTTCTTTCAGTTTTTCCTTCAAAAACTATATTCACAGCAGGCACATCCATTATTGATGCTTCTATATTTAAAGTTGAAAATATATTCACTAAAACATCTGTATATCTTAAAATAGAGGCAAGTTTTATCTGTTCGAATTCAGGCATATCCATCGTTAATTTATCGGAAAGTATGTCGGGCTTATTTATTTTAACAAACGAATATTTCTCTGCGATTTTGTAATATTCTTCAACTAAATGAATATGGACTCTGTTATTCCTTTTAACTAAAAAATGGAGAGGATGTATTCTTATCAATAACTGGGCGGGAAACGATATTTTTTTCTTGGCGATAGCTTCTGCAATTATATAGGCAATATCTGCGTTCCAGGGATAACTCGTAGGAGATTTCGTTGCGAAAAAAATCAGCTTCTTATCTATGTCCAAATTAAATTTTTTGAATATCTCTTCTTTTGTAAGAAAGTTTTCTTCCCTGTAATAGGTATCAAAATGGGCAATGCCTCCAATGGAAACTTTGTTTTGAGGAAAATCATGATATTCCATTAACTCCTTTTTCATTAATTCTGTCCAAGCAATAATATGATCGGGAATAGCTGCCCCCATCCCTTTTCCTGAAGTATTATCCCAGCTCAAAATGACTGTTGCAATTTTTGCCCCATATTTTTTTGCTTCCCTCATTATAAAAAAGTCAAAACCGTTTCCTACATTGCCAAGGGAGGTAGTAATGACCAAATCAGGTTTATACTTTTCAAATAGTTCCTTGTGAATATCAGGACTGAATAGTCTGCATTCAAACCATAAAAATAACTTTCTGAGTATCTTCGAAGCACGTAAAAGTTTTACAATTATATGAATTATAAGATGTTTTGAGTTTCCAATAAAATCTTTTGAAGGAGTTTCCTGGATGAATATTTTATAGTGATCATCCACTGTCTTTAAGTCATATTTTCCATTTAAAACAAAACTCCGAATAAGTTTGAAAAAACCAGGACCTCTTGATGTGTTAAGGAATTCTTCGCATTTTTCATTTTTAAATCTCTCGATATGCACGTTGTCCTTCTGAAATTCCTGTCTGAAATAGTCCTCATCGGCGTTAGGAGTAACAATAACTATTTTTTCAACACTTTTCTTAAGTTCTTTGAAAATATCAGTGCGAAGTAAGTACCTTGCTCCAAAACCTTGCTGAACCACTAAGAAGATGGTTTTATTTTTTCTACTTTCATTCGTGATTCCCGCTTGCCATTGATTTTTGCTCATTTTCAATCGCACATTACAGAATAGTCAATATAGGATATATTAGCTTGATTTCTTTATATAATTGATATTGTTTGTAAAATAAAAAAAAGCCCAGATTGAAGATGGAAATACTGGCCCTCTGAAGATTACTTACCCCTAGAGAATTCAGCTATAGACTTTTTGCATTAGACAATCCAATCTTTTTAAAAAGCTTATATCCTGCAAGTTTAAAATCAAATTTAATAAATATATCAATAAATAGCTCAATCCCTTTGTGAAAAATTGTCTTAGGTCTTACGGCTTTTCTTTCTACTCCAAATTCAGTGAGATTTCTAAAATACCATCCGTAGAATTTTGTAAAGATAAATTTATAAATTTCACTTCGATAAAGAACTCTTGTTGTCAACAAAGTTATAATCAACGGTGGAACTGCATAATATCTTTGCATCATATAAAGCATATTAAAATAATTCTTTTTCAGAGTCATTGTTGACTTATTATACCATTCGTAGGCATCTCTTATTCTTCCTTCTCGAACAGCACGATAGAATAATTCAGTTCCGGGATATATATTTAATGAATACATACTCAAAGAAAAGGGCCTTTTTAAGCGTGAAATAAATCTCAATGAGGTTACTATATCATCTTCTTTCTCCCAGGGATTATCTGTAATAAACATATAGCCAACACGAGGAATGCTCAACTTTTTAAATGTATTTGCGGCTTTAATAATTTGTTCATTAGTTTCCGGTCTCCAATAGATATTCTTCCTTACATTTGTGCTTCCGGATTGTATTCCCATTTTTATAGAAAAAAAGCCTGCATTTAAAAATAGCCGTAACTTGGCTTCTTTCACTGCAGTAGGAATAACACCTGATGATGAAAAAGGGATATTTAGCCTTTCTCTCCACTTAGAAGAAAACTCTTTTATATAATCTAATTTCAAAGACATTATAGTATCGTCTCTAAACATAACCATTTTGATGTTACCATAATATTTTTGGACTCTTTCCAATTCAGCAATTACATTGTCTACACTTCTGATTCTGAGGCGACGATTATCTTCAGCACTATTGGTGCAAAATGTGCATTTCATAGGACAGCCACGGGCAATCATAGTGGGATACTCTTCGAGCAGATATTTCTCAACATCCTCTTCGGTTGATTCCTTAATTATCTCATTTTCTAATAAATAATTTCTGTTGGGACCATAATCTGGAAAAGGTAAACCATCAAGATCTTCAATATATGAAAATTGAGGATTTTTTACATCACCATCCTTGAACCATAAACCTTGGATGTTTCTTTTAACCTTCCCCCTCATCAGGCTCCTAACATACTCAGTCAAAGCTATATCTCCCTCACCTAAACATACGGCATCCGCATATTGCAAACATTCTGTTGGATTTATCGTCGGATGTTTTCCACCCCAGATAATAGGTATATTTCCTATTGATTCTTTTATTCTATTTGTCAACTGGACTGCATTAAAAAAGCCAGATGTCAACAGAGAGATGCCTACTAAAGAAGCTCCCTTACAAAAATCTATCACTTGTTCTATTACAGGCTCGCTAAACTTTGTGCAACCAGGAGCATTTTTTGCTGCCATAACAGCTTGGCTATAAACGCTTGGTACTGAAATTTCTGCTAGATAAAGAACAGATACTTCTATACCTAGTTTCTTTAGCTGGGCAGCGATAATGTTTAATCCATATGTTTTACCTAAAATTGAATTGACTATAAGTATTACTTTAAAATCAGGTCTGTTTATTGCCTGCTTTTTAGTTATAGGGCTAATTCCTTTATGATAGATTTTATTTCCTGAATATATATCGACAGTTTTAGTTCTATTCATGTAATATCACTAACCTTTCTTTATCCATCTTTTTTTCTCAAGTAATACTCTGCAATCAGAAAATCTATTTCAGTGTCTATATTCACTGATCTTTTTGGAGGCATTATATAGCCAAGGCATTTCTCACCTTTAAATGTATTCTTCTCCATAAAAATATCCCTTTTGGTAGCATATATTGCTCCATTTACCATATAAACCTTAGGTAAAATCTGACGTGGAGGATTTTCAACAGGAGGTGTTTGATAGTCAATTAGATAACTATTTTCATCAAACTTCTTCATCTTCATAGGATGCCAATTATCTACATCTACCACACTTATTATTCCATCTGCATCAGCTTCAATTAACATGGCTAATGCTTTATCGATATCCTCTGTCTCTCTTAAAGGTGTAGTCGGCTGTAACATTATTACATAATCGTATTTAATGTTTTTTATTTTTTCTATGGTTATTACCGTGTGTTGAACAGTTGGAATAGCTAAAGCATCATCTGTAGCCAATTCTTTAGGTCTTAAAAAAGGCACTTCTGCTCCATATTTCAGAGAAATGTTTTTTATTTCTTCATCTTCTGTTGAAACTACTAAATGCGTTAGATATTTACTTTTTTTTGCTTCTTCAATTGTATAGGCAACTAAAGGCTTTCCTCGGAGTATCTTTATATTCTTCCGCGGGATACTCTTTGAGCCACCTCTTGCAGGAATTACACCTATAATTTTAAATTCAGGCATTTTCAAAATCTTTTTATTTTGCTTTTACTCTGCTTCCCAGTTATACCTTATCCTGCCCTCAATTTTACTTGCAAATCTTCCTCTATAATAATCTCTATTTAATAGCTCTTCCTCTGATAGTTCTCTTGTTTCTTTACCAAGAATCATATCGAATTCCTTAATGCTTTTTTCTACATATTTCCTTTGTTCATCCCGTTTAAGTTTTGAAAATTCTACAAGCTCTTTTAACTCGTCAGGATTTATAGAGATAGGGCCATCTTTAGTTTGGCTTCTATCCAAGATAGTAAAATGCCTTTCAACTACATCTGCTCCGTAAAAAATAGCAGCAAATGAAGCTTTTAAACCATCTCTCTCTACTAATGTATGGTCGCTGAAACCAACAGAATTGGTAAACTGTCTTAACCAATTTATTCTTCTTAACTGCATTTCTTCTAACGGAGTCGGATAAATAGTAATGCAGTGCATGAATGTAAAAGAATGATCTTTTAGAATTTCTGCTGTTTTTTTTATTTCTTCATCAAAAGTACTCCCCGTAGAAATATAAAGGTGACGAAAACATTTTTTGAGTTCTTTGATAAAAGGAAGGCTTGCACAATCATAGCTTGCCACTTTTATTTCATCCCAACCCAGAGATGCAAGAAATTTTATTCGAGAAAAAGAAAAAATTGTGCTTAAAGGCTTTATTGAGGCTTTTTTACACTCCTCAATAAACCAAATATGTGCTTCATCATTTAAATCCATAGGGTTTAACCTTTCATATTCTGCTTTGTACGGTCTTTTTATAGCTTTTACTACTCCGTTTTCTATTACCCCTTCTTCAAATCTCTTTCGGGATGTTAGTTCATCTGCCAGCATCGACTGAATTTTTATGTAATCAGCCCCTGCTTCTTTTGCAGCATAAATCATATTTTTTAATGTTCCTAAATCTCCTTGGTGGTTTTGGCAGGCTTCAGCAATTATTGTAACTTTTTTATTTTCTTTCATGATTTAATTGAGGTTTTATCCCCTGAGATTGCCATGTTCTCTTCGGTCGGTCGCAATGACATCTGGAGCGTTACTTAAGTTTTGGGCAAAGCTTAATTAAGAATTTCTTTAATTTTAGTTACTGTATCATTCAATCCACGGAAATCAATTTTTTTCAAATATGCAAAATGTTTTTCTTGAAGCTTTTTATCAAAAAGATATTTTACTGATTTATTTAATGCTATTTTAACATCGTGACATTTTTCTCCTACCTTGAGTTTTTCTAAAATCTCTGCATTATGATTGATTTCAAAATTATTATCTTCAAAAAAGGAAAAAATCCTTCCGCCTTTTAATAGAACATCGCATACAGTTCCTACTCCTGGCCTTATAGCTGCAGCAGAAATACAGGAAAACATCTCTTCACTAAAATTTGCTTTCTTAACATTTTTTGCAAAGCAAAAATTTTGATAATAATCTGCCTCAATAAAAATCTCTATATGTGAAGGAATTTTCTTTATTTCTTTGTTTAAAACTGGAAGATATTTTTTAAAAAAGACATTGGCTGATGGGCTTTTTCCACAGCTCAGAAGTATTTTATGGGGAAGATTTTCCGGTATATGGAAAGGAAAATATTCATACATCCCTACTCCCACAAATTTTGTTAGATTTTTCACATTGGGAGTAGCAAAATACTTATTTGCTATCATTATGGGTTGGTTTTCAATCAATATTTCTTCTTCTCTTTTAACAACATTTACATCATTTATTACATCCAACCATAAAAAAGACCCTGTTAGGAAAACTTCTTTTCTGTATTTTAGAGGGAAGATAAGATTATCACTCCAGATATAATCAGCATTTTCTAAATGGTTTTTATATTTACTTAAAAATTCTTCTTCATAATTGAAACTGTCTGCGCGTATGTTAGAAAAACTAATTCTGTATTTATTCCTGTTGAAATAGTTTGTGATTGAAGGAAAATATTTCAACTTTTCTGAGTTGACAAAAACATCTGCTTGGATATTAGAAGGAAAATTTTTATAAAAAAGCCTTAAAAGCCAAAGTACTCTTTTTATATGTCCTAAGCCATTATTGCAGACAATAACAGCTACTTTTTTCAATTAAAGCCTTCTCCAAGTCCTTGATAAACGACACCTTTTATCTTTTTTATTTCTTGTGGGGAAAAAAAGTGCCAACCGTCAAATAAAAGGCCAGGTTTCTTTATTGTTTCAAGTAAAGAATAGATGTCGATCTTTTCAAATTCAGGATTATTATTCATAATTAGCACGCAATGTGCATCTTTAAAGCCTTCTCTGTAAGGAAGATATTTGACATTTAAGTTTTCTATTTCCTCTTTTTTGACTATTGGATCATAACCACTAAAATTTGCTCTCTCCCTTAATTTGTCCTGCAAAATTTTTAAAACGTCTATTGTAGGTGAACCTCTCATATCCGAAGTTTCAGGATAACCTTTAAAAGCAAAACCCATGATATAGATTTTTAATTTTTTTTCTTGTAGCCAGTTGGTTTCTATAAATTTTAAAACCTTACCCGCTACAGAGTGAGGTATTGCATTATTTATCTTTCTGCTTTCCAGGAAGATGTCATCGCTAACTTTTATTTTTCTTGCCACTTCAGCCATAATATATGAGTCTTTTTTTAAGCAATACCCTCCTACCCCTGGACTTGGTAATGCAACAGGATTTCTTGGATAACCCTCATTAGCTGCTTTTATTATTTTAACTGTATCCAATTTTAATTTTTCGCACATTAAAGCGATTTTATTAGCAAAGGCAAAAGAAAGGTCTCTAAAGGTATTGTTTATAAGCTTTACCATCTCTGCTTCTTCTAAGCTATCTAGAATAATAATTGAAGGGTTAAAGGTTTGAAACACGCGAGCAGCTATTTGAGCACTCTGCTTGTTTATTCCTCCTAAAATTTGAGGAATTTCTTTTATTTCTTCTAAAGCTCTTCCTTCTACTATTCTTTCAGGAGCAAAAACCAAATAAAAATCTGTACCCGCTTTTAGAGACGACTTTTTTTCTAATACAGGTAAAACAAGACTTTGAGTAGTCCCAATTGGTACAGTAGACCTTAATATTATTACATCATCTTTTTTAAGGACTTCTCCAACATCTTCCGCTGCTTTCTTTATGTAATCAAGTATAGGTTTATTTGTTTTTTCATCTAATGGGGTTCCTACACAAATTATATAAACATCTGCTATTTTTCCCTTTAAACAAGAAGTAAACTTTACGTTACCTTCTTTAAGATGTAATTTCAGAAGTGGTTGCAGCCCTTTTTCATAAAAAGATAATTCTCCTTTATTTAATTTCTCCAATATATCTTGGTCTGTATCAGTACCTAATACTTCGTATCCGCTTTCAGCCAGGACGACCGATAATGTTAATCCCACATAACCTGTTCCTATAACACAAATTTTTTTATATTTTATTTCTTGTTTGTACCATAAATCATAAAAATTAAGCACATCAATGACTTTCTTGTCTTTATCAGTAACTATTACTTTATCTACTTTATAATCCCTAATCCTTCCTGATTCTTTAACTTTTATCATCATAATTTTTATCATTTCATCAACAGTTAAACTATCATCCACGGTAATAGGATCTTTTGTCATTATTTTATCTACTGTCTCATTTAAACTTATGCCTTTGACCAACGCCCTTCTTATATCACCATCCGTTACTGTCCCTATCAATCTCTCGTTATTATCTGTCACTAAAGCGATACCCACTGGTAATTTTAAATGTGGAGCTTTTGTGATTGTTTGCATTGCTTCTTGAATAGTCGTATTAGATTTAATAAATAAATTTTTAATTGAACTTTTCATTTCAACTCCCTATAGGACATAATTATTTTGTTTTATTATACAGTAAGATGTACCAAGCGATGGGCTTTGAAAAAAAAGACCTAAAGCGATTTAAATTTATCCAACCGATGGATTAAATATCGAGCAAGTAGATTTATTTGTTCCATACTTTCCCGTTTCTGTGCTTCTTGATTGCCCTCGATGCCACCAGGAGAGTATACACCCTTACGACCCAGCAGCTTTGAATAAAAATCGACTGGAACCGAATCCTTCATTACTGCTGCTATATAGCTTAGTAGAGCCTTTTCGTTGTATTTATAATTCTCCAGAAGATCACGAATTTCATAGCCCAGACGGTCTGGATTGTCAGCGTGCCGAATCATGCTGTCAGGCAAGAAATTGTAAGAAGTTTGCCCAAGAACTACCACTGGTTTCTTTAATATTAATGCTTCAAGGCCTATGGAGCCTGCAATGATTGTTACAAGGCGGGCATTAGAAATCAATTCTCTTGATCTCATGGTCGGATGCGCTAGCATCACATTAGGAATTTCTAATAACTTTCGATAATAACTCAGAGGCCGCTTGCCGATTGCCCATGGATGTTCCTTAAGGATTAGTTTCATCCCTACCGGAAGATTGTGGCTGAATAGCCGAATTGCTTCAATCTGATTCAGATAAGGTTTGCTGTATACGAGTAGAGTTACTTCAGGTTCAGTGTGAAGCGGGAAAAAGGCGTAATTCAAGAGGGGAAGATCTTTGAACCTGACATATAACTTTTTGAAACGCTTATCCATTAATCTTGCTCGCCATGGTCTGATAATCCTCTGTCCCACAAAGGGACCTATGTATCCAGAAATGTGATTGTCTTCACGATATTCTCCAAAACGGTATTTATACTCTCCGATCAGTAATCTTATTAAGCTCGTTAACTTCAGCAAGCTGAATGGATTTTTTAGTAAATGTCTATTGCCTGGCGGCTTATCAGAGGTGGGCACTACTCCCTCATACATTGAATGAGTGCTCCTCACCTCTTCCAGGTATTTTGATGCTTCTCCTTTCAGTGCTGGTTCAATCCCGTTTTTAACGAACGTGAGATAAGTTTTATTAAGACGCTCTGAGGGTTCCAGTACACTCTCGCTAGCATAGAAATAGTTTCGGACCCTGGTTGGTCTAAGATTAAACACAGGAATGCTCCGGGCCTGAGCAAACAGGTATGAAATGTAATCGCCAAGAGTGACACATATAAAGGAAACAACGAAGTCCGGTTGTATTTTGTTGAAAAAGCTTTCCATCCTTTTCAGGCCTACCTGAAGTATAGCCATCATTCGTTCATGTGTATACCGGGGCGGGTAGTCCTGAGTATATGCGTACTTTTTTCCAAAATAAATACGACGATCCGCAACCAGAGCATTCCATAAATAAGGTTGACCAATTTCTTTTTCATAACGCTCAAGTAAAGAAATATTTGGCTCTAATTTTCTGGATTCACCTATAATTTCCCACTCCTTAAGGAGATGAAACAAGCCTGACTCAATTTCAGGATATTTTTGTTTAAATTGTCTAAAAAACCTTGAGTCAGTAATATAAAACCCTACTTTATTCAGAGTCATAAAATCTTTCATAGATTTCATAAGATTATATGACATATCTAAACTAGAACTTTGTGTAAGGAAGAGAGCATTCATTTTTTTTATATGTTGTACAGCTCTGGTTTAAAATATTTCATATTATTCTTTATCCATCGGCTTGTCTCAATAAGGCCGTCTTCCAATGAAAATTTTGGAGCCCATCCTGTCCACTCTCTGGCTCTTGAGGCATCGCAAACAAGCCTGTTAACTTCGCTCTTTGGAGGTCTAAGACGTTCATCGTCACATTCAATCTCTGCCTTTTTCCCTGTTATTCTCATTATGGTTTTAACTAAGTCTCCTATGGAAATTTCCTGTCCAGAGCCAACATTGACAACTTGACCCACTGCCTTATCACATCTTGCCACAGCAAGAAAACCGGAAACAGTGTCAGATACATAGTTAAAATCACGGGTTGGAGAGAGAATGCCAAGGCTGATCTTTTTCATGTTTTGTAAGAGCTGCGAGATGATGGTCGGTATAACTGCCCGTGCAGACTGTCGTGGCCCATATGTATTGAAGGGACGAATAATAGCAACAGGAAGATTAAAAGAACAATAGAAACTTTCTGCCAGCATATCAGCCCCAATTTTAGAAGCAGAATAGGGAGACTTTCCCTGAAGCGGGTGTTTTTCATCGATAGGTATATATTGAGCAGTCCCATAAACTTCGCTTGTAGAAGTATGAATTAACCGATGAACGCCAATATTATGACAGGCATTTAGAATATTAAGAGTTCCTCCTACATTGGTCTGCACATAACTGTCGGGAGATTGGTAACTATACGGAATGGCAATGAGACATGCCAGGTGAAAAATAATTTCTTGATCCCTTACAGCTTCCATAACTCGATGTGGATCGCGAACATCTCCAGGGAAAATTTCTATGTTTTTCAATAAATCATGTCCAATTTCATCCAACCAGCCGTTGTGGCCGAAGGAATTGTAATAAACAAAAGCCCTGACCCTGGCTCCTTCTTTCACAAGTCGTTCTATTAGATGACTTCCTATGAAGCCATCTGCACCTGTCACCAATACGCGTTTGTTATTCCAATAGGAAGTCATCCTTTCTCCCCTTTCCCCTTTTTTATGTCCTGTTGGATTACTTTGTTGGCCTTCTTGAGCTCTTCAAACTCCCCAATATCTATCCAGTATTCATGGATTGGAAATGTCGCAATAGGCAGCCCCTTTCTCACTATCTCTTTGATTAAATCAGTCATATCAAATTTAGTATCTTTGGGAATGAGAGACAACACCTCTGGATTAAGCATATATATACCTGCATTACAAAGAATTTTTCGCTGAGGTTTTTCTTCTATTCCTAAGAGATAATGACCACTCAGATTAAGAACACCATAGGGAATATTAAACTTATACTGGGTTGCTGCAACCGTCATGACGCACCTGTGTTGGTTATGGAACTCCGACAGCCTTAAAAAATTAGTTTTTGTTATTACATCACCATTTATCACCACAAAAGGCTTTAATGGGATATCCGGCAAAAGTGTTAAAGCACCCGCGGTGCCTAATTCATTTTTTTCTTTTATATAGGTAATTTTAACACCGTGTTTAGAACCATCCCCAAAATAATCTTTAATGACATTTGCCTTGTAGTTTATAGAAATGTATATATTTAAAATGCTGAATTTAACAAAATTATCAATAATATTCTCTAAAATAGGCTTGTCGCCCACTTTTATCATCGGTTTCGGCACATCCTTAGTAAGAGGCTTCAAACGTTTGCCTTGACCTCCAGCCATTATGACCGCAATCTGATCAACATACTCTTCAGAAACAAAGTCTCTAATATTTACTAGATTACATGGACAACCGTTCTCGTCCAAGATTGGAATATTTCTTTCTAAATAATTGTTCAATAATTCTTTTATTTTTTTTTCGGGAATCCCGAGAGGGGCAGTAATAGGATTAGTCGACATCACTTTGGTTACTCGCTCCTCAATTGAGTGTCCTGCCAGAATAAAGCGCCGAATATCTCCATCTGAAACAGTGCCTTTCAGCTGTCCTTGTTCATTCACAACAAGGGCAATTCCCTGCTTATTTTTGTCAATAACTTCCATACATTTACGTATGATCGAATTTTCTTTTAAACAAAATCGCTTTATGCTTTTATATTTCATCAGGAAGATTATTTAATAAGTGATTTTTTTTTGAAGTAATTTTAAATTGATATCAATTGTTGCCAACTTATTGGCTATCTGTTCACCGGCATTTCCTGCTCCATAAGGATTTTTACAATTTTGACAATTTTTCCGGAAGTTTTTATCATATAATGCCTTTCTCACTGCATGAAGGATTTCATCTCTGCTATAACTAACATCTATTACATTATCTGCTCGGAGACGGCCATTCTGTCTCGGCCTAATATTTACAAAAGGACAACCTAAGACAGGGGTTTCTTTTATCCCACTTGAAGAATTTCCTACACAAACTCCTCTACCTGCACGGCCACACAGATTCAAAATTCCGTGATAATAATAACGTCCCAGACTTTGGTGAACTTGAATATTGTCTATCTTTTCTTTCTTCAACTTTTCAATTTCTTTTATGATTCTTTGCCCTCCGGCATCGTTGTTAGGGTAAGTTATGACAACTTGACATCCTTCTTTTGCCAGAATACGTAAGGCTTCCAGTGAGGGTTTGACCTGAGCTGAGGCTTTATCGAATTCTGTGGTTACAGAATGTTGTGTGAATATAATTGTTGGCTTATTAGAATCGAGACTAAATTTTTCTTTAAGTTCTGCCGGAGATGCAAAATTGCCAGCAGCAATAAGGTCTATGGCTGAGAAACCAACATTATAAATCCGCCATGGCTCTTCTCCTAATCTGCTAATCCGCTCTACTGCCTGTTCATTTGTGGTAAAGTGTATATGCGCTAATTTAGTCATTGCGTGCCGAACCGAGTCATCTAAAGCTCCACCCTCTGTAATGTCTCCTCCTTCAATATGGGCTGTGGGAATGTTCATCTGGGTCCCTGTAATAACCGCAGAAAATCCCTCGAAACGATCGGCGTAAACCACAAGGAAATCAGGCCTAATCTTATCCAGGATCCGGCTCAGGCTCAAGATGCCAGAGCCAATGGCCTGAACAGTAGAGAATAATGTGTCTTCTTCCATGGTAAGTTTTACTTCATCATAGACCTGGAAACCATCTTTTTCTATTTCCTTTACCGTATAGCCAAAATCTTCTTGAAGATGAGCTCCACTGACAAGAAGGTAATATTTTAATCTTGGGTGCTCTGCAATTGCTCTAATAATAGGGTACTGTAAGCCATATTCAGCTCTGTTTCCAGTAAAAATTGCTATTTTCCTTTTTTTGCCACTCAATGCTCAATCATCCTCTTAATTCCTTCTTCTATACTCATTGGCTGCCAGGGCTTTTCATTTAGATTAAGATTTTCCCCTTGAACAAACAGTTGTTTCAACTTCTCTGGAGAAGGAATTAAATATTCATTGCGACCACAATTTATCATTTTTTCTTTTTCTGGAAGAAGATGTGCTTTTTTATAATGATAAGCGAATTTGGAAGCGAGATCATAGATTTTAACTCCTTTACCAGTCGATAGATTAAATACTGAGTGGGGATTATAAGCGCTTTGTTTTTTTTGATTACTCAACTTGTCAAGTCGCACAATATACAAAATCATCTTGATAAATGCGTCAATAACATTGTCTATCTCAATGAAATCCCTCACTGAATTATAATCATTCAAAGATATCCTTTGATTTTTCTTTAGCTGATTGAAAATTTTCCCTATTACTGTATTTCTACCTGTGCCGTTGCCATAAATATTGGTCATTCTAAATATAGTACATCGTGAAGAAAATTGGTGAAGGAGCTTCCTTTCTATATTGAACTTTACTTTTGCGTATAAAGATTCTGGTTTAGGAAGAAAATCTTCTGTGATGAGCTCTCTATATTTTACTCCATAAACTAATGCGGTTGAGGGATACAAAAGAAAAATATTTGAATGTTTATCCATAAACCTCGATAAATTTTCTAACAGTATCATATTTTCTTTTTCCATCTTTGAATTGGGAGAATGGATAAATGCTGAGTTTATTAAAAAAACCAAGGGAAAATTTACATGTTTTTCTAATTTATTCCATGATTCTTCTTTCAATAGGTCTATTCTTGACGTACATATTCCTTCCAAATCCACTTTTAAAACCTTGAAATGATTTTCAAGCGAACGAGTCATCCTTTTTCCTAAATAGCCATTTGCTCCAGTAACAATTATCTGTATATTTTCATCCATTTCTATCATTCAATATCTTCTTTTGTTATTTGAACGTCTTCTGGTAAATCATGTTTTGCTTTTTTACCTAATATTTTGTACAAATCTTCTCCAATAAAATCTCCAGTTCCAGGCCTTTTAACCCAGATGTTATCAAGACTAAATACTTCATTTATTTGTACGGGTTTTATAGTAACAACTGAGGAGTAAGCAAAATCAATTACAGGCTCTTCTTCTCTTTGAATCTCTTTTTCCCCCGTTAAGGCCTGCCATATTGCTCTTGAACCAATTACCAGTTCTTTCAATTCTTGTGGCTCAATAGAAATAGGATTATCAGGCCCTGGCCAAGAACGAGAAATTGTAAAATGCTTTTCAAGTGCCACCGCTCCTAAGGCAACTGCTCCTAAACAAGTATATATACCTAAAGAATGGTCACTTAAGCCAACAGGGGTTTTAAATTTTTCCTGTAATTGAATAATGGATTTCAACCTGACCTTATCATAAGGTGCAGGATATATTGAAACGCAATGCATAAGCATAAGAGGAACGTTATATTTTTTTATTACTTCTACACTTTTTCTTATGGACGGAATATCATTCATGCCAGTTGATAAGATTATAGGCTTACATTTTTTTGCAATATGGTCAATTAAAGGTAAATTATTGCACTCTCCCGAACCTATTTTAAAAGCCAATACGCTCATCTTTTCTAATCTATCTGCTGCTTCTCTGGAAAAAGGGGTAGAGAGATAAATGATGCCTTTTTCCTCACAATATTTTTTTATATTTATTTCTTCGTCTTCAGACAACTCACATCTCTTAATAATATCCCAGAGTCGTTCATCTGAGATTTCCCCTGGCTTCATATCGGTAGGAATCATTTCCGCTTCTGTGATATGACACTGAAATTTAACGCAGTCGGCTCTTGCTTCGACTGCAGCATCTACAAGTTCTATAGCCTTATTGAATTCTCCGTCATGATTTATGCCCACTTCTGCAATGACAAAAGGAGGATAATCTTTACCTATTTTTCGCCCTTGGATCGCGAATTCCTTCATCACCACACGCTCCAGCCACCATCAACCACTAAGAGTTGGCCTGTCATATAGCGTGAGGCATCAGAAGCAAGAAATATCACAGCACCGTTATAGTCGCTCCAGGTGGCCATTCTTTTTAACGGAACTCTTTTTATGTACTCCTGATAAAACGCCTCATCATGATCATCATACACGCCGCCAGGGACTAGGATATTTACACGGATGTTTCTATCCGCAAGATAGACTGCGAGATATTTTCCTAATCCGATAAGTCCAGCTTTAGAAGCTGAATATACTGCAGGTAACGATAATGGATATTTTCCTCCATACGGATTCGAGCTTAAACTCTTGTAAACTCTGAAGTCTGGAGCGACAATGCCGTAAGTAGAGCTTATGAAGATAATACTGGCCGATTCGTTCATTAATAGCAGCAACTTTTGCATAACCAGAAAAGCACCACTTAAATTTCCATTTAGAGCCTCATCCCATGTTGCACATGGATATTCTGAGAGCGGAGCATAATAATCTTTCGGTTTGCTCATCACCGCATAGATAACCACATCAATCCGGTTGACCTTTTCCTTTAAAAATTGAGATACCTCATCAACTTGGCGTTCATCAGAAACGTTGCAGGTATGCGAATGCACATCTCTTCCTGCAAACTCTTCAGCCAATTTTTTGACCACGTGCTCAAGCCTCTCCTTGTTTATGTCAACAAGTATTAAACTCTTACATCCTGCAGAAAGTAAGGCCTTTGAAAAAGATACAGCCATCTTTCCTGCCCCTCCGAAAATAACAACATTTTTTCCTTTTAATGAAAAACACTCGTCTAACGTATGAAGTTCTTTTTGTTTCAATTCTTTTTTCATGCTTTTTCACCTGATTTTAGATACCATTCAAAAAATTTAAAATCATCTTCTCTGTCTATATCTATATAGAAGCTATTGATTTCATAAACAATTGTTTTTCGAGGGATTCTTGAGCCTCTAAGGACAGCTCGCCGGGAAAAGATCCAACAGTTATTCGTAATATCGAAGACAGGAGGCGCATCTTGTCTACGAACGAAATTCCCCTTCAAAACTAATTCTCCATAGCCACTTTTATTTATCTTAACCATATTAAAATAGGGGTTTTTCCTGCTTTTGCTTACTGCGACCACTAAATCTGGTTTTCTTTTTAGGAAAATGTTTATCATTTTTTTAATTTCGTCTTTTTTCCTCAGAGGGCTTGTCGGATCAAAAAGGACTATACCTTGAATTTTCGAGGAAAAAATTTGCTCACATTCCATTAAAGCGTGTTTTAAAACTTCCATCATAGAAGTATTATCTTTAGCCAATTTTTTTGGCCTCATAAAAGGTATTTCTGCGCCGTATTTTTTTGCCACCTGAGCAATTTCTATGCTATCAGTAGACACTATAATCTTATAAATTTCTTCATAGCTTAAAGCATCTTTTATGGTGTAGTAGATTAAAGGCTTGTTCAAAACTGTTCTTAGATTTTTATTTTTTATTCCTTTGGAACCACTTCTTGCTGGAATCATTCCCAACAAAATAGAACTTTCTTCTCTTTTCATCATACCTTTATCCACTTTTTTTGCTCTGAGGAATTGTGAGCGCAAAGAGCAAGCTTAGAGATATAAATACCCTTTTCTAAGGAAACAAGCGGTTTTTCTTTTCCGTTTAAAACGTTCAACCAGTGTTTAAGTTGGCTCTTGAATGTGTCATCCCTTGTGTAGTTTTTTGGTTGAATGAGCTCAGAGCTCTTGTTTTTAGAAGTCAATTTTATTTTACCTAAAGAATAATCCCAGAAAAATTCTCTTTTTTCAAAGATCAGCTTAAATTTTCGGGTATATTCTTTTTGCAAGTAATCAAGATGGAGGTGGGAAATTCCCCCATTTTTATGGGCCAATGTGATTTCGGCGATATCTTCTGTATCGATTTTTAATAAAGACATTTTATCTTTAAGGGAGCTCATCCAATTTACTTCTCCTAATAAATCTACAGCCAAATCTATTTCATGCGTTAAATCAAAGATCACCCCACCGCCTAATTCTTTTTGAGCGGAAGAACTTTTAGTATAATCAAAATCTCTCCAGTCAGGTAAATATTGACCAGTTTCAGCAAGAAAGGAATACATCTTTCCCATTTTATTGGAGGCTATTATTTCTTTAACCTTGTTGTATAAATAATGATATCTCAAGTTGAAACCGACTAACACTGGAAGCTTTTTGTCATTTACAATTCTTATCAATTGCGGAATTTTATTCATGGAAACACAGACAGGTTTTTCGATGATAAAAGGAATGTTTTTTTGTGCTAGGTTTATTGCTGTATCAACATGAAAAACTGATGGATTACATATAATAGCAAAATCTATATCTTTGTATTGCAGATCCTCCCACTTAAATATATATTCTTCAACTTCAGGAATGTCTTCTGTATTTTTATTCTTTTGTCTGAGGATAAAAATGTTGCAATCGATAATTTCCTTCAAGATCTTAATATGCTTTCTACCGATGGAACCAAGACCAACTATTAAAACCTTATACTGCTTCATTTCTTGATTTTGGGCTTTAGGGCAAGATCAGATTCTATGTTTTAAATAGAATTCTCTTAATAAGGATTTTTATTCTAAAAATCCATAAAATCCTTAATTTCTTCCTGATTATATCTTTTATGTTGCTTCTCGCATGACCGTAAGGATAAGCCAAAATTTTGTTTTTATCGTGAAAATTATTTGTTATTAAGCTCTGAGAAATTTTCTTTACAATATTTACAGCTTTATTCTTGAACTCTTCTTTACCATCCATAATATGCAAGTGATATTTTGCATTGGTTATAGTATTAAATTTATCAGTTAATTTATAAGACAAGGTAGAAGGAGCATATGTCAAATCTCCTGATACGTAGTTACCATTATGCAAAGAAATCAATTCTTTGTTGATTAACTTAACTAAATTTTTTACCTCCTCTCCTCTGTAGAAAAAGAGAGGTTTTATATAAGGGGAAGCTTTTTTTCTATGTAGTTGAAATGTATAAGAATGAAAATCTAAATAAATAGAAGGGAGCATTTTTAAGAAATATCGCCATAAATAATAAGCTTCAGGTGCGTTGGTTTTATCTTTTTCCTTAAAATCCCAATATAGATTTATACCTTTCACATTACAACCGTTATATCCATAGGAAAAACCATCAGGATTAACTATAGGTACTATTATAAAATTAAAATATTTCAACAAACTCTTACCTTCGTTGGCATTTAAATTTTCCATAATTGCTTCAGTGGCAAAGGTGTCTGCCTCCATAGGATGAAATCCTGAAGTTATAACAAAAGTGGGTTTATAATTATTTGAAATCTCCCCGTCAGAATAAACATAAGCTAATAAATCTCTACCTTCAAATGATTTTCCGTATGGTTCTTTTGTGCAATATAAGTTTTTGGATAAGTTTCCAAATATATTATAGAGAAGTTTTAAGCTTCTGAAAAAAGTATTGGAAATATAGAGAGTTTCTTTTTCTGATAATACAACTTTTATATAATATTTCTTAAAAGTATCAGTATATGCTTCGATATTAGTCAGAGGGTAGAAATCTAAATCGGCGTTTTGTTGTCCCAGGATATAACTTTTATATTGAAGATTGTTCTTCTTATTACAATTAATAAATATCTCTATTTCTTTTGAATGTTTAGAATTGTTCCTTAGACCGAATACAAAATGCCAGTTATAATCATGAACAATACCATCTTTTTTGACCAGTGGTTCTTCTCTTAGGGTTGCAAAGACTTTGTCATCACGAATATGGTGTTTCCCTATCGAAGCACCTTTAAAATTTTCAATGATCTCAATAGCAGACATATTTTGCCCTTATTTATGATTAATTGAAATTGTCAGGCTTGAAAATTTAGGAATATTTTTTCTCGTTTGTTCCGTTTATCCCGTTTGTTTGGCTAAATTAGGTGAGAAAGTTAGATACTGATTAAAAGGCTTATATCGTGCTTAAAGTATGGAAAGTGTAAAATTTATAGGCTACCGCCGTTAGCTTTAAAAAACAATTTAAATTGTTCTGCACTCCACTGGGTTTCGTCTGTTCAGTCTTTTCTGTCTGTTACCAACACTTCGTCCATCTCGTTTGTTTGGTTCATCTTTTTTAATCTATTTATTAAGTGCATTTTACTTAAGTTATTATTTGTTTGGCTATTTACAATAATTTTCATATTTTTTCATCCAGAGAGGCAGAGATTTTTTCTATAGTTTTGTTCTTTTCTTTAATTAGATCGAATCTATGGCTCATCTGGCTGATGCTGGAATTTTTCAAAGATTTGAAATAGGTGCTTATTTGCTGGTTACTCAAATCTGTATATTTCTTTAAAAAATATATGGCTGCATTGCGCGAAAGAATAGTTTGGTTAAGTTTTTTCTTTTTAACTTTTAAAGAAGACCAAGAGGGTGATTGAGCGGCTAATCTTATTATTTTTTTAGCAAGAATGTCTTCATCTCTTTGCGGTGCAATTCTACTCAAATTTTGTTTTTTAATTACTTCTTTTTTAAATTCTTCGCTTCCTAGAATGATGTTTTCTTTTAAACTTTCAAATGGAGAAGCGATTTGTTTTTTTAAATTTTTTTTGAGGTAGTTCTGATAGTATAAAGATGCCTTATGGCTTTTCCCATTGAACATAGTCAGAATGGGATCATAATCCACCCAATCCTTTCTTTTTTCTCTGCTTATATATCCCGGAAGGCTGCTCCACTTATATTGGAAGAGCGATCTTGTCACTCCATCTTTTTTGGGCAGTAGATGAAGGTAACAACTTACCTCTGCCAGATAATTCTTTTTATCTATGATGACGCACGAGTAGCGGTCTTTAAATAATTTATTCCTGCGGTTATAGCGGCGGTTGAAATAATTTGCATAGTCGCTGTGTATTCGATGCATAGATTTTGAGAGCATATTTCTGTAATTTTCGACGAGGCAAGAATATTGTTTTGGCAGGATAACATAACTGTAGAATTTAAGGTTATTCTTAATTTTCTGTTGCCGCAGGAGATTCATGAAATAAAGTTTGTCTTTGTCATCTGTAAAAATTTTTTCTCCATTTTTTCCTTCGGAGCTTATGTAATATGTTAGGGCTCTTCCCTCAATTCTTCGCGCTCGTTTCATCACCTTTTCTTTTTTCCCATCATAATTTGATTTCACTCTATTTATTTGAGGAGAATTTGTCAAGGCTTGACATGAAATTAGTTGGCGTACAAAAAAGCCAAAAATGAAGACCTAAAATTAATCCTCTTTTAAAATTTAGCTAACAGAGAAAAAAAGCGAGAAGGAGTATGGATGGTTTCTTTGATCTATATAAAGAATACGAAATAGTTGCGCTTATTTTACAATGAAACGATAGAGATTTTGCTAGTTGGTTTGTTGAGATGAGATTGGAGTAAAAAACGAGATAAATCTTTCTTATTTAGTCTTTAGCTTTTAAGTTTTTGTTTTTCGATGTATTCGAGGAAGAAGGCAAACATGGTGAAGATCATGAGGCCTAATATGCCGGCAATCATGACATTGCGTTTCTTTTTGGGTGCCACAGGATACAGAGAAGATGTTGGCTCTTGAATGAATTGAGTATAATCTATTCTTCCTTTTCTTTCATTTAAATTGCCAATTTCGTTTTCTAATTGCTTTATTCTTCCTTCTCTATTCTCTGTTTCTAAATTTATTTTCTCTTCCTCTATTTTTTTACTGCTTACCAACTCATTTAATTCATTATAATATTGTAGTCTCTGTTGGATTTCATTGGAATAAAGGAGCATTGCTAAACTTTCGGTTTCGCTCCTATTTTCTTTCTTTAAACTTAAACGTTGTTCTTTTTCTAGTGATTCAATTCCTTTCCTTATATCAATCATTTCTTTTTCAATCTCTTTTGTTCTTTGTTTAACAATATTGATCTTATTTTTGTTTGCCTTAATTTCCTCCTCTATTCTTAAATTTTCTATTTCTTTTGATTTTATCTGAGAATCAATGCCTTTGAGTTCAACATCAATCTTTCTATCTAAGTCTCTTTGTAAATGCTTGAAAAGAGAGTATAAAATGCGTTTAGCCTTTTCTACGTCATTTTCTCTTGTGGAAATTCGCAACATATTCGTGTCTCTTAAATTCTCTGCTTTTAATTTCGGGAATTCTCTGATATCCAGATTTAGCTCTGCGACAATTAAAGTATTGTAAATTGCTTCATTAATCTGACCTACTATTTGTTTGGGATCGACTGGAAAAACCTCCTCAAATTGACCTCCTTCTGTCTGAATAAATAATTTACTTGGCATAATTATGGCATCCACTTCCCACACTCGCGGCAAAAAAAAGCTATACACACCGACTGCCACTACTAAGACGAAGGTGGGAATTATAATGAGCCACTTTCTTTTCCAGATAACATTCAGGTAATCCATCAATTCTTTTTCATTTTCATATTCGTTCATGGTTTGCACCTTTTGTGCTTATTAAATTATAATGCCTTGCCTTAAATTTCAAGGGAAATTTCCCTTATTTAAAAAAGACGAATTCTTGAATTTTTTTCATTAAAGCGATAGAGATTTTGTGAGTTGTTTTATTGGGATGAGATTAGAGTAAAAAATTCGAGCTTAAGCCTTACCTTCAGCTTTTTGTTTTTCGAGGTATTCAAGAAAGAAAGCTAGCATGGTGAAGATCAATAGTCCTAATACGCCGGTAATCAAGACAATCAATTTCTTTTTGGGAGAGACTGGGGATGCAGAAGATGTGGGTTCTTTAATGAGTTGAGCATAATCTAATCTCCCTTTTCTTTCATTCAAATTTTCAATTTCTAGATTTAAGTTCTCTTCTTCTATTTTTTTACTGCTTAGTAACTCATTTAATGTATTATGATACACTAAGCTTTGCTGGATTTCATTGGAATAAAGAAGCATTGCTAAACTTTCAGATTCGCTTCTATTTTTTTTCTTTAAGCTTAAACTTTGTTCTTTTTCTAGTGCTTCGATTCTTTTTCTTATGTCACTCATTTCTTTTTCAATCTCTTCTCTTCTTTGTTTAATAATATTAAGCTTATTTTTATTTGACTTTATTTCTCCCTCAATCCTTTTTATTTCAACATCAACTTTCTCATCAGGCTCTGTTTTTAAAAGGTTAAAAAGCGAAAGTAGAATTAACTTTGCTTTTTCAACATCTTTTTCTTTTAGAGAAATCCTCACCAAATTTGTATCACGAAGATCTTCTGCTTTTAATTTTGGGATTTTCCTGATATCCAAGTTCAATTCAGCGGCAATTTTATTATTGTACGAAGCTTGATTGATTTGACTAGCTATTTGCTTAGGGTCAATGATTAGATTTTCCTCAAATTTACCCTCTCCAGTCTTGACCAGAAATTTGCTGGGTTGAATTAGGGCATCAATTTCCCACTTCGGCGGCAAAAAAAAGCTGATGACTCCCGCTGCAATGACTAAGAAGAGGGTAGAGAGTATGATGAGCCATTTTCTTTTCCAGATGATATTAAGAAAATCTATTAATTCGATCTCGCCTTCATTTTCTTCCATGATATCCTCTTTTAAGAGCTTTTAAGCTATATATATTACTCCCTTATGAATTTCAAGTGAAATTTTTTCTATTCAAGAGATGTGCAGACTAGTTTATAGCTTTTGTAATCATCAATAGGAACTCTCCCAACTTTGAGCCAACTCCCTTCTGGAAGAAAATTCGAACGAGCAAAAGATTTCGAGCTTTTGGCGGACTCAGCAAGTTCATCCTCCAGGAAGAAATGAATAGTGAAACTGTGATAAGTTTTTGGTTTTTTAGCAATTATTTCTTTTGTAATAGCATCGGATAATTCCTTGACTTTCTGACTGTTTACCTTCTTTGGCAGGCAAATCCAATAGAATTTATGAAGAGGCATATAGCCAACTGTTTCAGTTTTTAGAACTCTGAATTGAATGCCTGTCAAATTTTCAATTTTTTGGATGTCGATTTCAACCCCTGCCAATGGAGCCCTTTCCAGGCTGGGCTTTTCCGAAGGTTCTTTTTTACAGGATAAGCTAAAGATTATGAAGGTAAAACTGATAAGGACGAAAATGGTACCCACTTTTTTCATTTCTTCCCCCATGTTCATGGTTTTTCCCTCTGACAAAATGCTACATCTTAATTATCATGGACAAAAGTTAAATGTCAAGATGAGATTGCTCCGCCTGTTCCGAGCAATGCGAAGGAATCTTCTCCGGTCCTCGCAATGATTGGATAAGTTGAGTGTGTTGATTCTATCAGGGGGATGTGTTAAATTTTCGTTAATGTCGAGAAATAAAGCAGCTATTTTTCTTATCGTTTGTATTTTCTTCACTGGGAGTTTTCTGTTTGGGCAGAAGGAGGATTCCTCTTCCGAGCCAATCACAATAATAGCCAACTATAAAGAAAAGATAAAAGAAATGGTGTTTGCAAAGGGCAATGTTGAGATTCATTATAAGGATGTCAAATTGTTTGCTGATAGTGCAGAGCTTAACACCGAGACTAAAGATGTCTATGCAGTAGGGAACGTACTGATTCAATTGCCAGAAGAGGTGGTGAGTGCTGAGGAAATTCGTATGAATTTAGATTCTTTACAGGGTAATCTTCAAAAAGGATTTGGCATGATTCAGCCAACCCTTTTTTATGAAGCTGAGAATATAGAGAGAAAAGATGCAGGTGTTTATTATTTCCAAAAAGCCAAAATAACTTCCTGTACCCAGCCTGTCCCTCGCTGGAAAATTTCCTCCTCAAGGGCTAAATTCAAAAAAAATGACTACATCGATATGTGGAATCCCGTTTTTTACATAAAGAAAATTCCCATC
>SDBU01000142.1_pt1 | contig 98456 bp, 96 predicted proteins | sample 2277071 | NCBI WGS metagenome assembly SDBU01 (sample SAMN10397929, study PRJNA504765) | marine sediment metagenome | isolation source: marine sediment core GS08_GC12, 126 cmbsf | place: Arctic Ocean: Gakkel Ridge, Loki's castle | collected 2008
TATGACACCCTCGGCGATAGCTCGTTGGACGCTGAGAGAGCGGCACAATATCACGACACTTATCGACCGCATGAGGAGAGATGGGCTTGTAAAGACCAGGCGTAGTAATAGGGATAGGAGATCCGTCAATATCACACTGACGAAGAAGGGACGGGAGCTTCTTGAGGAGTATACACCGCTGTCAAGAGATATCGTGAAGCAAGTAATGTCGTCAATTAATGAAGATGAAGTTGCTTTATTGGAAAAGTCACTAGAAGTATTGAGCCAAAATACAGAGACTGGATTAAAACATATTGCTGAACGTTCCCAACCTCAGCACAACTAGAATAATAATCGTACTGGATCTTTGTGTTAGTTTATTAACCTTATAAAATACTCCAAGTAACATTTGCCTGTTTTGTTATCTTTACTGCACAATGTGGCGCGTTTTCTTTAAGGGTATTTTCAGTTCCCTTGAATAGTCACTTTGGTTTAAGATTCACAGTGCATATGTGAAGTTATAGCACCTAGTTAAAAATAATCACTCGTATGGTTATCTGAAGACGGTCATAGTCTTAGACTTACCGAAATCCCGTCGCGAATTGGCAGGATCGTGGTGAATAAATCGTCTTTAGAATATATGAGCCGGTTGAACTCACACACTGCTTCTGTTGCCGCGTCCCTATTCTCTTCGGCCACCTTCCCGTACCACAGAACATTGTCACTTACTAGGATTCCACCACGACGCAGTCTCGGGTAAGCCTTAGCGAATACCTCTGGATATTGCTCTTTGTTTACATCATTGAAGATGATATCGAAATCCTCTTCTACAGTATCTATCAGGTGGACAGCATCGCCGATGAGCAATCTCACCTGGTTACTGACTCCTGCCTTGTTGAAAAAACTTGCTGCCCGCTTAGCATTCTCCTGCTCTGTATCCGTATAGTATACTACCCCCTTTTCACCAACCCCTCTTGCCAGCCATATGGTCGAATATCCTACTGCTGATCCCATCTCGAAAACACGCTCGGCTTTGGTTAGTCTGGTCAGGAGAAAGAGCATTCTGCCTACAGCAGGACCAATAATCGGGATCTTATGATTGGCGGCATATGCCTCAATTTCACTGAGCACCTGGTCGCGCTGGGGCAAGAGCCCATCCATATATGCTTCGACCTTCGGCAGTACGATCCCGTTCATTTCAGTTCACTCCCCCCTCGTTGCATCCGATGATAGCATGGATGCAATTCCGGCACAAATCTCTTACTTCGAGTTCGTGGTGACCTCCTAAACAGAACGTCATAAAATGTGATATGGTAACAAAATAAGCAAAGGTTACCTCCCATATAGGGTAAGTGTTTGTTTAATGTTATATGGACTCTTGACTATTGCTACATTCTATAATATAGTATACTAAATTGGTCGATTTAGTTAAGAATGGAGAGATAAGTGAAACTTTCTACCAGAGGACGCTATGGAACCAGGTTGCTCTTAGACTTAGCCTTGCACCATGATGAGGAACCAGTTCTACTAAAGAACATTGCTCGAAGGCAGCAGATTTCGCTACTGTATCTAGAGCATCTAATTACCCCTCTCATAGCTGGAGGTGTAGCTCGGAGCACTCGGGGTCCCAGAGGAGGAGTTTCGTTAGCTAAGCCTCCTGAAGAGGTAAAATTGAGCGAAGTTATTCAACTTCTTGAGGGCTCAATTGCTCCGTCAGAGTGTATTAATAATCCAGGGATATGTACTCGCTCTGGATTCTGTGTTGCCCGGGATGTCTGGAGTCAACTCAAAGATGCAATGGATGGAGTTTTGGAGTCTACCACCTTGCAGGATTTGGTTGAGCGGCAAAAAACAAAAGAGCAACCTAAAGAGGCGATGTACTACATCTAGGTTTACTAGTTTGAGAGCTCAAGCGACAGATGTGGAAGGAGACGAGCCATCATTATGATTGATAGGTATTCAAGGCAAATCATGTTCCCTGGCATAGGTGAGAAAGGACAACGTAAGTTGTCTAGCAGCTATGTGGTAATCATTGGCTGTGGTGCATTAGGAACACTAATTGCCACTTCCTTGGTGCGTGCTGGTGTGGGTAAGGTTAGGATTATTGATAGAGATTTTATCGAATATCACAACCTGCAACGGCAAGTCCTTTTCGATGAAGATGATATTAGACAGCAGTTGCCCAAGGCAATAGCTGCTGAGCGGTATCTGAAGAAAGTAAACTCCTCGATTGAAATTGAGGGGATAGTCGCCGATGTGAACTCCACGAATATTGAACGGCTTGTCCGTGGTGCAGATGTAATTTTGGACGGATTGGATAATTTTGAAACTCGTTTTCTTATCAATGATGTTTCACTAAAGTATAAAATCCCATGGATTTATGGTGGAGCTATTTCATCTTCTGGAATGACTATGAACATAATTCCAGGGAAAACCCCCTGTTTTCGATGTATCTCTATCAGCGTGCCCAGCCGAGGATTTATCCTGACGTGTGAATCAGCAGGGGTACTCAGTCCGGCCCCATTCATCATTGGCTCTCTGCAATCGGCTGAGGCGATGAAAATATTGGTTGGGTCGGAGAACATCAATCTAAATATAATCTCAATTGATGTTTGGTATGACAAGTTCGCAAGCTTTAAACCTAGCTATCGTACAGACTGTCCAAGTTGTCAAGGTAGATTCGAATTCTTAGAGGCGAAATTTGGGACTAGAAGCACTGCTCTTTGTGGGCAAAATGCGGTTCAGGTCATAAATCCTGAGATTCAAAAGGTCTCCTTTAAGCAGTTGGTGACTCGCCTTAGACCGATAGGAGAAGTGCACTATAATGAGTTCATGCTTCGTTTTGAAGTTGATAATAAAGAAATGGTTATCTTCCCTGATGGACGGGCTATTGTTAAAAACACGAGAGATGAATCATTAGCTCAAAAACTCTATAATAAATACATTGAGAACGTAATATGACAACATTAATATTTATAATTGGGAGAGATCGACTTTACCCTTGAAATCATTGAGCAGGTTACTAAGGCAGAGCCTTTGTAAGAGTAGTAGATGGGGTTACGTTAATAAGCCCCTTAGAGGAGGTAGAACAAAATGGCAAAGGTAAATCAAAAAGTAGACAAGCTTCGATACAAGACAGTGGAGATACCAAAGCTAACCAGAGGTATAGCCAAGGATTCCACCGAATTAATCGGGAATACACCTCTAGTTAGGTTGAATCGTATAACCGAGGGAGCAAAGGCAGAGGTGGTGGCAAAGCTTGAGTCGTTTAACCCTCTGGGGAGTGTCAAGGACAGGATAGGAGTATCAATGATAGTAAGCGCTGAAGAAAAGGGACTTATCGGTAAGGATACAGTTATCGTTGAGCCCACCAGTGGTAATACTGGCATTGCTTTAGTGTTCGTCTGTGCTGCTAGAGGATACAAGCTAATCCTCACCATGCCTGACACTATGTCCTTGGAGCGAAGGCAGCTCCTCTCCATCTTTGGTGCCGAGCTAGTGCTAACTCCTGGGGCAGAGGGGATGCCAGGGGCAGTGAAGAAAGCCGAGCAATTAGCGGCGGAAAATCCTAACTACTTTATACCTCAGCAGTTTAAAAACTTGGCAAACCCGGAGATACATCGGCTGACTACAGCCGAGGAGATATGGAGGGATACCGATGGCAGAGTGGATATTCTGGTTTCTGGAGTAGGCACTGGCGGAACAATTACCGGCGTGGCTGAGGTAATAAAGAAGAGAAAGCCCGAATTTAAAGCCATTGCGGTTGAGCCGGCTGATTCACCAGTTCTCTCCGGTGGGAAACCAGGCTCCCATAAAATTCAGGGTATCGGAGCTGGTTTTATTCCAGATGTTTTGCGAACGGATTTGGTTGATGAAATTATTAAGGTTACTAATGAAGATGCTGGAGTAATGGCTAGAAGATTAGCCAAAGAGGAAGGAATACTGGCTGGTATATCTTCTGGCGCTGCAACTTTGGCAGCTTTACAGGTAGCCAAAAGACCAGAAAATACGGACAAGCTTATAGTGGTAATCTTACCTGATACTGGTGAGCGTTATTTATCCACTTGGCTTTTTCAGGAGTAAATAGGCAGGTAATTAAAAGAGTTAGTATCATGTTTAAAACCTTGAGGGAAGACATTCAAACGATATTTACTAAAGACCCGGCGGCGAGGAGTGTGCTGGAGGTGCTTTTCTATTATCCAGGGTTACATGCTCTGTGGCTTCATCGGTTGGCTCATTTTCTCTGGCAGCACAAACTCCGATTTCTAGCTCGCTTCGTCTCCCATATCAGCCGCTTCCTAACTGGTATCGAAATCCATCCCGGAGCTAAAATTGGTCGGCGTTTCTTCATTGACCACGGAGCAGGGGTGGTCATCGGGGAGACATCAGAAATAGGAAGCGATGTGTTGATGTATCAGGGAGTCGTCCTAGGTGGAACCACTTTAAAGAAGGGGAAGCGCCATCCTACAATCGGCAATAATGTGGTAATGGGAACCGGGGCAGTAGCTTTAGGTGCTATTACTATAGGAGATGGAGCTAATATTGGCTCAGGTTCGGTGGTAGTAAAATCAGTACCCCCCGGGACTACGGTGGTGGGAATCCCAGGGAGAATTGTAAAGGATCGCCACGAGTCACTCTTGGACTTGGAGCATGGCAAGCTGCCCGACCCGGTGGCAGAAGCTATAAGAGTTGTGTTGAGAGGGCAGGATAATCTGGAGGAACGCTTACGAGAGCTAGAGAGATTGAGTGGACACGCAGCCCCTGAGGACGAATTAAAGGACAGGAGGAGGGAAATCGCAAAGGACTTCAATCAGGGTGGGGGAATATGAGATTAGTAACGCTTCTAGCTCATCATAGAATAAAAAGAGAAGAAGTTGTGCAAAAGAAGATGGTATTGATGCTATGGCTCATGCGTTGCCCGAAAGGGCTAAGAAGGTAGGAAAATTTACATTTAGGAAGGTGATGCATGGCAAAAACAATTGCTGAAATTAACGAAAAAATTCATAAAGGCCAGGTGGTAGTAGTAACCGCTGAAGAAATAATCGATGTTGTCAAAGAGAAAGGTATAGAGAGGGCAGCCAAAGAAATAGATGTGGTAACTACGGGTACCTTTGGCCCGATGTGTTCTTCCGGTGCCTTTATTAATATCGGGCACGTTAAACCAAGAATAAAACTTGGCGGTGGCAAGGTTTGCCTGAACGATATTCCGGTCTACGCTGGACTGGCTGCGGTAGATGTTTTTCTTGGAGCAACTGCCCTCCCCGAGGATGACCCCAGAAACAGGTCCCATCCCGGCGATTTCAATTACGGTGGTGGGCATCTAATCGAAGACCTGGTAGCTGGGAAGGATATAAGACTGATAGCTACTGCCTACGGGACAGACTGCTATCCCCGGAAAAAGCTGGAAACTCTGATTAATATAAAGGACCTCAACGAGGCGGTGCTGTTCAATATCAGGAATGCTTACCAGAACTACAATGTAGCCGTGAACCTCTCCGATAAGACCATTTATACTTATATGGGGGTGCTTAAGCCAGGTCTGGGAAATGCTAATTTTTGCAGTGCCGGGCAGCTTTCACCACTCCTCAATGACCCTCACTACAAGACACTTGGTATCGGGACAAAGATTTTCTTGGGAGGAGGAATTGGCTATATTGCATGGCAAGGCACACAGCATAACCCCACTGCCCTTCGCGGGGATAATGGTGTGCCCAAGCGAGCAGCGGGAACGCTAGCCGTAATCGGTGACTTAAAGCAGATGAAGTCCGAGTGGCTCCGCGGAACAACCATGCTGGGCTACGGTACTACCATAACGGTTGGCATCGGTGTTCCCATACCTATACTCTCTGAGGAAATTCTTCGCTATACAGCAGTGAAGGACGATGATATTGTCGCCGCTATCGTCGATTATTCTGAGGCTTACCCACAAGTGAAGCCAGGCGCTCTCGGAGAAGTTGATTATACCCGACTCAAGAGCGGGAAAATAAAAATCCAAGGGAAGGACGTGCCTACCGCCTCTTTATCCAGTTACTCCAAGGCAGTGGAAATCGCCAATACCCTGAAGAAGTGGTTGCAAAAGGGCGAATTTCTCCTGACTGAGCCGGTGGCGCCAATCCCCGGAGTAGAATCGGGCATAAAATTCAAGAATCTGCCTGAACGTCCGATAGGGTAATCCTAGGCGAGAGGAAAGTAAAAGGAGTCCGTAGAGGACTGTGCCTAAAAGCCTGCCCTCTACGGGCGATAGGTAGTGACCGGTGAAGATTGTGGATGGTGATAATGCCACAGGGCAAAAGATAAAACCCCGACTTTAAGAATAAGAGTTTAAGAGATATACTGTGGGACAAAGAGAGAGAAGGTATGACCGGTGGAGGGATAAGTAGTGAAACGAATATATCTTGATTATGCTGCCACCACGCCGACGCATCCTGAGGTGGTGAAGGCGATGCTGCCGTACTTTACTGATGCTTTTGGTAACCCTTCCAGTCTCTATTCCTACGGTCAGGAGGCGAAGGGAGCAATTGAGGAAGCAAGGAGTAAGGTTGCTAATCTTATTGGTGCCCAGAATGAGGAAATTGTCTTTACCAGCGGTGGGACAGAGGCAGATAACTTTGCTCTAAAGGGAGTGGCTTATGCTAATGAGAGCAAAGGAAATCACATTGTTACTAGCTCCATTGAGCATCATGCGGTGATAGAGGCATGTAAATTTTTGGAGAGAAGGGGATACAGTGTAACCTATTTGCCAGTAGATGAGTATGGTTTGGTTGAACCTGATGATGTCAAAAAGGCTATTACTGCTAAAACTATCCTTATTTCGGTAATACACGCCAGTAACGAAGTAGGCACCATCGAACCGGTGGCCGAAATAAGTAGGATTGCAAGGGAAGCGGGAATCTATTTTCACACCGATGCCGTGCAGGCAGTGGGGCACATTCCAGTAAATGTAAATGAACTTGGAGTGGATTTGCTCTCTATGTCAGCACACAAGCTTTATGGTCCTAAAGGGGTTGGAGCACTATATATCAGAAAAGGTACGAAACTGAGCCCTTTCATGCATGGGGGTGGACAGGAGAAAGAACGGCGGGCGAGCACCGAGAATGTTCCCGGAATTGTGGGCTTTGGCAAAGCGGTGGAAATCGCCCAGCATGATATGAGTGAGGAAGCGACGCGACTGGCTCGCCTTCGTGACCAGCTTATCAAAGGTCTCTTGGAACGGATTGACCATACCCGCTTGAACGGTCATCCTCAAAAGAGACTGCCCAACAATGTCAATGTGAGTGTTGATTTTGTAGAAGGGGAGTCAATGATCCTGAACCTTGACTTGGAGGGCATTTGTGCTTCTACCGGCTCCGCCTGCAGTTCATCGAGCCTTGAACCTTCTCATGTGCTTCTGGCGCTGGGGCTTTCCCATGAGCAAGCACACGGCTCGTTGAGGTTTAGTTTAGGAAAGTGGACCATTGAGGAGGAGATAGAACGGGTTTTAGGTGTTCTGCCTGGAATTGTCGCCAAGCTCAGAGCTATGTCACCGCTTTTGAAGACTGGCAAAATAATTAATTCCGACTGAGAAATATTGGAAGAGTGAATGTTTGATAAATGTCCTGGAGCAGCCCAATTCACACGAACACCTACTCTTAAAATAAAGAAGTGCCCTGAATGTGGCGAGGAAGTGGAGATATTTTCCACCGACCTGAGAGTACAGTGTGATAATTGTGGTTTTACTGTCTATAATGACTCGGAGTCGTGCATACAGTGGTGCAAATATGCTAAAGAGTGTGTTGGAGAAGAGCTCTACAACAAATTGAAGAAGAAGAGGGTCGTATTTCTATGTGTTGGGAACGCAAGCAGAAGTCAGATTGCTGAGGCCCTGGCAAAGAAGTTAGGCGATAGGCCCAATCTGCAATTTACCAGTGCCGGAACACAGCCGGCAACTGAGGTAGACCCAAAGATGTTGGAGGTGTTGAAAGAGGAGGGTATCACGTGGTATGGCAAACCCAAAATGGTTTCGGATAAAGAACCGGCTGACGTAGTGATAACTATGGGATGTGAAGTTGAATGCCCTATTATTCCCGGGGCGAAAATTATTGCTTGGGACATCCCAGATCCAAAAGGAAAGGGTATAGGGGAATACCGAAGAATACTGTCTATCATAAAAGAAAAAGTTTCGGAGTTGTTAAAGGAATTAGAATGATAGCTAAAAGACAAATTATTAAGATTGATGAAGAAAAATGTGACGGCTGTGGGCTCTGCATCCCTTCCTGCCCTGAAGGAGCCATCCAGATTGTTGATGGGAAAGCAAAACTGGTAAAAGATGAGTTCTGCGATGGGTTGGGGGCGTGTCTTGGCGAATGTCCGCAAGGAGCTCTAACTGTTGAGGAAAGAGAAGTTGAAGAGTATGATGAGGAAGGCGTAATAGGACACCTTAAGGAGCAATCACCTGAGCTGTTAGAAAAACACTTAGCTCACCTTAAAGAACATGCACATGAACTCCCTCAATATCATTCGCACCATGGAATAGCCTCTTGTCCTTCTGCTCAAATGCTACAGTGGGAAAAGAAAGAGAAGGTAAGAGGGAAAGAAGCAAGGGGCGACTCTGAGCTTCGCCAATGGCCGATACAACTTCACTTAGTTCCACCATCGGCGCCATATTTCCAGAATGCAAATTTAATTTTGATTGCTGATTGTGTCCCCTTCGTTTATCCTAATTTCCATACTGATTTTCTAAAAGGGAAGGCAATCGTTATTGGTTGTCCTAAACTTGATAACCCTGATGCTTATGTGAGTAAACTTACCCAGATATTGAAAGACTCGGATGTAAAAAGCTTGAAAATTGTCCATATGGAAGTCCCTTGCTGTTACGGACTAGTTCACATTGCTCAGGAGGCTCTAAACAGGAGTGGCAAAGATATTCCTCTGGAGAGAGTAAAAGTTGGAATAAAGGGAGAAATATTAGAATATGCGTGATGTGTGGTCACTATATAGCGAAAAGGTTATGGAGCACTTCAAGAACCCGAGGAATGTAGGGGAGATAGAAAATCCTGATGGCATCGGACATGTGGGGAACCCGGTGTGCGGTGATATCATGGAGCTTTACATCAAGGTGAAAAATAACACCATCGTTGATGCTAAGTTCAAGACCTTTGGTTGTGGGGCTGCCATTGCCACCAGTTCCATGGTTACCGAGATTGTAAAAGGGAAGACTATAGAAGAAGCACTGGGAATCTCTAATCGGATGGTAGCTGAAGCCTTGGGTGGGCTACCCCCGATTAAGATGCATTGCTCGGTTTTGGCTGAAGAAGCGCTTAGCTCAGCTATAGAGGACTACCTTGCCAAGAAGAAAAGGAGGGATGATGGAAATAAATCAAATGCCTGAAATTGGTAAAATTTCCCCTGAGATTTTTAATGAGTTGATATTCCCACGCCTGGGGGCTAAAAGTGACAATATATTGGTTGGGCCTCAGCACGGGGTGGATGTAGGGATAGTAGAAATCGGGGGTAAGGTAATCTCGCTTACTTGTGACCCGGTGTTCATTGTCCCTGAGTATGGCTGGGAGAGAGCGGCATGGTTTGCTATCCATATTCTTGCTTCTGACTCTGTGACCTGCGGATTAAAACCTAAGTTCCTGTCTATAGATTTGAACCTCCCTATGGCGATGACTAAAGAGGAGCTGGAGATAATGTGGGATGCTATGAGCCAAGAATGTAAGAAGTTGGGAATCTCCATCATTTGTGGTCATACCGCCAGATATGAGAACTGCCATTATCCTATGGTAGGTGGGGCTACCGTAGTCGGTATCGGCGAAAAAGATGAATACGTTACTCCTAAGATGGCGAAGGCTGGGGATAAGATAATTATTACCAAGGGACCAGCTATTGAGGCGACCGGTATCTTTGCCGCCATGTTTCCGCGGCTTATTGAAGAACAATTCGGGCACGAGTTTAGCCAGAGGGCAGAGCAGATATTCTATCAGATGTCAGTAGTAGAGGATGCCATGATTGCGGTAGGTGTTGGCGTCCGAGATGAAGGGGTTGCCGCGATGCATGATGCCACTGAATGTGGGATATGGGGTGGTTTATATGAATTGGCTCAGGCGGCTGGTTTGGGAGTAAGAGTGGAAAAAGAACAAATTGTAGTTGAGAATTGTGTAGAAGATATATGCAGTTATTTTGACATCGACCCCTATGCCTCAATTAGTGAGGGAACACTAATCATCGCCTGCCGAGAGCATAAGGCTCAGGAAGTGGTGGAGGCTCTATCTCAGAAGAGTATCAAGTCTTCCGTCGTCGGGGAGTTGACTGAACTAAGAAAAGGAATGGTTTTAGTGGAAAATGGAAGAGAGAAAAAACTGGAACATCCTATTGTTGACCCCTTCTGGAAGGCTTTCTACGGTGCTCTTGAGAAATATAAATCTTAGCGAGAGATTATGGCAAAGATAGTGGTAGCCATGAGCGGTGGGGTGGACTCATCCACTGCTGCTGCTCTTCTTAAAGACCAAGGTCACGAAGTTGTTGGCGTGACCATGAAAATATGGGGTGGGGAAGCTCTGCCTGAAGAGAGAGGACACCATGGTTGCTATGGGCCTGGGGAAGAAGAGGATATAGAAGATGCCCGTAAGGTCGCCCGGATTTTGGGCATTCCTTTTTACGTTTTTGACCTGACGAGGGAATATAAATCAGAGGTCTTGGATTACTTTTGCGGTGAGTATTTATCAGGGAGGACCCCTAATCCATGTATCAGATGCAATTGTCTAGTTAAGTTTGACGCCCTGGTTAAAAAGGCTCAAGATAGCGGAATTGAATTCGATTATCTGGCTACGGGGCATTATGCTCGGGTTGAATATGATGAGAGCCGGCGTCGCTACTTGCTCAAAAAAGCTAGAGACTTAAAGAAGGATCAGTCTTATTTCCTCTTCGCTTTATCCCAAGAGCAGCTTGGTCACTTGCTTTTCCCCTTGGGAAACTATACCAAGGAAAAGGTAAGAAGAATAGCCTCCAATTTAGGGCTGGGTCTTGATGGTAAATCAGAGAGCCAGAATTTCATTAGCGGAGGTTATTACTCCCTTGTCAAAACTGCGGCACAGCCGGGACCAATACTTAATAGGCAAGGGGACATTCTTGGTCAGCACCAAGGAATCTCATTTTATACCATTGGACAGCGCAGGGGTCTGGGAATATCAGCGGAAGAACCGTTGTATGTTACTGCCATTGACCCAGAAAGGAATGCTGTCATAATAAGTAATAAAGAAGAGGTATATGGAGATGAACTCATTGCCTCTGAGCTAAACTGGATAGCAATAGAGAGACTACGGCAACCCATTGAGGTAAAAACTAAGATAAGATACCGTCATAAGGAAGTTGAGGCAGTAATAGCTCCCTTGGGTGAAGACAGAGTGTACGTAAAATTTAAAGAACCACAGATGGCAATTACCCCCGGGCAGGCGGTAGTCTTTTATGACGATAATACGGTGATAGGTGGCGGGACAATAGAACAGGCGGAGGAATGATAAAGAGGACGGGAAGGTGATGGCACGACTGAAATAATTACAGTCGACGACAGCAGAGAAAAAGGTACTAGAATGCCCGGTCTGTCCAGATTAAATACAGTGAGGAAAGAATGGAAGAGGAAATAGAGAGGTTTTCCATATTTCGACTTACCAAGGATGGCAAAAATAGCATTGAGGTGGAGGTTGCCAGGGAATTTCCGGTTACCATCATCTTAAATGACCAAGAATTGGTAACTCTACTCTGCTCCCCAGGGAATTTGGACTATTTAGCTGTCGGCTTTCTTTCCTCCGAAGGGTTTCTCAGCAGTAAGGATGAAATCAAAAAGATTGTAGTTGATGACCAGAGAGGTGTAGTTCGGCTAGAGACAGTGGAGGATAAAGGACTCACTCAAGATGCCTTGTTCAAGCGGCTGATAACTTCGGGGTGCGGGAGAGGAGCTTCTTTTTACAACGCCACTGATGCCGCCAGTCAAAAAGTAGAGTCCCAGATGAAAATATCAGCCGATGAAATTTTTGCCTTGGTGAGAGAATTTCAACATGGCTCTGAAGTTTATTTGGCAACACACGGCGTTCACAGTGCTGCCTTATGTGACGGGAAAAGCATATTAGTCTTTAGTGAGGATATAGGCAGGCATAATGCTATTGATAAGATCTTTGGTAAATGCCTTTTGGAGGATATAGCCACTGAAGATAGGGTAGTAGTAACCAGTGGCAGAATCTCCTCAGAGATATTACATAAAGTGGCTAAAAGAGGTATTCCGGCAATCATTTCCATATCAGCACCGACTAATCTAGGAGTGAGAATAGCTGATACCTTGGGCATCACTCTAATCGGCTCCGTCAGAGGGCAGAAGATGAATGTCTACACCAATGAGTGGAGAGTGAGGACAGATGAGAAACAAGAAGGTCAAACCAGTTGAGAGAATTTTAAGCCTTAAAAAGAAATGCTGTTAGTCTTCCTCAGTTAACCAACGAAATTAGAAGGGGGCACTCATAATGAATGTGGCAGGATTACAGGACATCGTGGGTAAAGATTGGGTTATAACGGAACGAGAACAAATGTTGGATTACATGAGAGACGCAATATTCGATGCTGTACTGCCTGAGATTGCAGAGAATGTTATCTTGATAAAACCAGCCAACGCAGAGGAAATATCCCAGATATTGAAGCTGGCGAATAAAGAGAGATTCCCAGTTGTTGTTAGGGGTGGAGGAAGTGGGCTTGCTGGTGGTGCTATGCCGACTATAGACTGTGTACTTCTTTCCGTGGAAAGGCTTGACAAGATTGAAGAGATAGATAAGGCAAATTTGATGATAACTGCTCAAGCAGGAGTTACATATGCAGAACTGGTAGGAGCAGCGGAAGACTCGGGTATGTTCTTTCCCCCGAAACCAGGGGATGTAAGTGCCGTTGTAGGTGGTGTAGTTGCTTGCAACGCTGCTGGTGCCAGAGCGATAAAGTACGGTGTCACCAGGAATTTTGTGAAGGGTGTCGAAGTCGTCCTGCCCACCGGAGAGATAGTGACTTTTGGCGGGAAGTTAATTAAGAATGCTATGGGGCTTGATTTGCTGCATTTGATGATAGGCAGTGAGGGGGCCTTAGGCGTGATAACTAAAGCAGTCTTTAGGCTTATTCCAAAACCTCGTTATAGTGCCCTTCTGCTTGCGTCATTTAATGAGCGTCTTGAGGCAATAAAAGTTGCTCCACTCCTAACCACACAGATGATAATTCCCTTGGCTGCAGAGTATATGGATCACGACTTGGTTGAAATGACCGCTAAATATCTGGGGGCTGAATGGCCAGCCAAGAAAGGGGAAGCTCACCTCTATTTTATAAGTGAAGGCGAAAGTGAAGATGAAGTGTATGCACAGCTTGAGAAAATAGCTAAGATATGCGAAGAAAACGGGGCAATCGATGTCCTGATGGCAGAGACAAAGACAGAACAAGATAATGTTCTAAAGATAAGAGGCGAGATAGCATCAGCTCAGAAGGCAGCGGGCAGTGTGGGAGACTTTATGGATATATGTGTACCTCCAGCGAGCCTGGCGGATCTTTTTGAGGCGTTATTAGAAATCGAGAAGAAATATGATACAAAAATTCCTGTCACCGGACATGCAGTAGATGGCAACTTACATCCTACGCCATTGAAGGAGCTTGTCGATAGAGGTCTGCTTGAGCAGGTGAAGGATGATATATACAAGGAGACTATCAAATTGGATGGAGTGCTGACAGGCGAACATGGTCTAGGAATAATCAGACTTCGCAATACTTCTCTGTGGCCTGATTCTAAAATATGGGAGTTGATGGCAGGAATCAAAAGAGCATTTGATCCGAACAATATCTTAAACCCGCACCGTGTGTTTCCGGACTGAATTTATCCTCAGGACTTCAGTGCCTGAATCTTCCATTTGTTGACCTGGTTCCTCCTAACACCACTTCACTTTCCGGTACTTCGCAATCAGGCATGCCCGATTCCGATTGGCTACGTTAGTACCTGGCCTGCTTGACAATGCATCCAAGCCCATATATAATCGAGTTCCAGAAAGTAGGCAGGCGGTCGGTTCAGCAAATGCATGCCAGCTTTTCTATCGGTAATTTCTTAATCAACCGGCTGGAGGTTCGAGTCCTCTGCGGCTCATCACTGAGCTGGGCAATCGGTTGATAAGATCTACCGCCTAAATTTCCAAAGAATACTATTGAAGGGAAAGTCATACGTCTAATCAAGGTTCTAATACCTATCACGAGATTATGAGCCAGCCCAAAGTATGGGCAGAAGCACTTGATGTTTTCCGTTCAAAAACTCAAGCCCTATCCCAGTTCTGGAATAGGAATCCTGCTGATCAAGTGCTTTTTTCTGGATGTGGTTCTACCCATTATCTTTCCATTACTGCTGCAGCGATCTTTCAGTATTTAACCGGGGTTCCTGCTCAAGCTTTCCCAGCATCCGAGTTGGTGCTATTTCCAGATAGGGTGTATCTGAAAGATGTGTCTACCTTATTGGTGGCTGTCTCAAGGTCCGGGGAAACAACCGAAACAATTAAAGCAGTCCCAATTTTCCGGAGAAAAACCGGGGGTAGAGTTATCGTCATCACTTGTGATAGCAGCAGTACACTGGCAAAGCAAGCCGATCTGTTACTTGCCGTGGATGCGGCTCAGGAAGAGAGTATTGCCCAGACTCGGTCTTTTGCCAGCATGCTTGTCCTTGCGCAAGCCTTGGCCGGGCATTTGGGAGATAAGAATTTTGACTATTTTACGTCATTGCCCTCAATTGGTGAGCGCTTGTTATCTAAGTACGAGGAGTTAGCTCGTAAACTTGGCGAAAATAAAAAATATAAGAAGTTCTTTTTCTTGGGCTCAGGCCTGCTAAATGGTGTTGCTAACGAGGCGATGCTAAAGATGAAAGAAATGTCATTGACTTACAGCGAAGCCTTTCATACTTTGGAATTTCGTCATGGCCCAATGTCTATGGTTGACGAACAAGCTTTGGTCGTTGGCTTGATTTCTGAAGGTGCAATGTCCCAGGAGATGGCTGTTCTTCGAGATATGCGCGAATTGGGCGCAACGATATTGACAATTATGGAATCATCCGATGATGAGATTACGCCTCTGGGAGAAGTTATCCAACTCGAGACAAAACTGCCTGCATGGGTGCGTCCAGTCACCTATCTCCCTATTCTTCAGCTAATGGCCTATTACCACTCTCTTGCTAAAGACTTGGACCCGGATCGACCAACGAATTTAGCTCACGTTGTGCATCTAGATTCCCTCACCTCTGATGGAGAATAATCCACCTGTAACAATTAAATACTAAGGAGGAAGTTTCTTGATGGCTAAATACGATATCCTCGTGGCGGGAGAGCTAAATCCTGACCTTATCCTGTCAGATCCGGAACTTCAGCCTGAATTCGGACAAATCGAGGTACTTGTAGAAAGTGCGGAATTGACGATTGGGGCCTCCTCGGCTATCTTTGCCTGTGGTGCTGTTAAATTGGGCTTGAGTGTAGCGTTTATCGGGGTAGTGGGGGATGATATGTTTGGGCGATTTATGGTCAATGCACTGAAGGATAAAGGGGTTGATGTATCTCCTGTCATTGTTAACCCGAACCTCAAAACAGGTTTGAGCGTCATCCTCAACCGTGACACAGGCCGAGCCATCTTAACCCACCTGGGTGCGATAAACGCATTAAAAGCAGAGCAGGTAACCAATGAATTAATTAGCCAGGCTAATCATTTACACGTAGCCGATTATTTTCTCCAGACCAATCTGCATCCTGGCATTCTTGATTTATTTAACAGAGCACGAAGGCTTGGTGTATCCACATCCCTCGACACCAATTGGGACCCGGCAAGAGATTGGTCTGGAGTGGTTAAATTGTTAGGTTCTACAAATGTCTTTTCCCCAAACGAAGCCGAAGCAGAAGCACTGACTGGCACTTCGAATTTGCACAAAGCGGCCGACATATTAACTGAAAAAGTAGAAGTCGTCACCATAAAACAGGGGGCAGCAGGGGCAATGGCCAAGCATGGTGATGAAGTGGTACAGGTGTCTGCTTTGCCAGTTGAAGTGGTCGATACGGTGGGGGCTGGTGACTCTTTCGATGCTGGATTTGTCTACGGGTACTTACAAGGTTGGTCCTTAAAAGATAGCCTTCAACTCGGTACCGCTTGTGGCTCGCTTTCTACTTGTGCCCATGGGGGAGTGACTGCTCAACCCACCCTTGAAGAAGCATTGGCGGCCGTTCGGCACAATAAATAGCCGGATGTAAATTCAACCATCAAAAGCTGTTAGATTTGCGTATTAAGAGTAATGAATAATCCAGGTGACGAAAGAGATATACTATCTGAAATTGTGGTTGCTCAGAAGAGGGGAGAAGCCAAAGGCATCTACTCCATTTCTTCTGCCAACCAATTTGTAATCGAGGCAGCTATCAAGCAAGCCCGAAAAAGAGGAATACCAGTATTAATAGAATCCACTTCCAACCAGGTTAATCAGTATGGTGGGTATATGGGGATGACTCCCAAACAGTTCGCTGAGTATGTTTGCAGTATCGTGGATGAACTTCATTTTCCTAAGAAGAACATTATATTGGGAGGTGATCATCTTGGACCGAACGTTTGGCGAAATGAACCTGCAGAAAAGGCTATGCACAAATCTCGTCAACTGGTTCAGGATTGTGTTTTGGCGGGTTATACAAAAATTCACCTGGACGCGAGTATGAAATGCGCAGACGATCCCGCGGGCCACCCTCTTGAGAAGTCAATTTCTGCTGAGCGTGCCGCCGAGCTTTGTGAAGCAGCTGAGAAGGCTCTAGCTAAATTTAAGAAAAATAGTGCTAAAGTAAGATATGTAATTGGAACAGAAGTGCCTTCTCCTGGCGGTTTATATGCCGGGGACAGGGGAATAGCGGTCACAAAAGTTGAAGATGTTGAACAGACCATTGAGCTTACTAAGAAAGCTTTCATGAAGCGTGGTCTTGAAAGGGCGTGGGAGCGGGTTATCGCTGTCGTTGTACAGCCGGGTATTGAGTTTGGGGATGACCAGTTATTTGAATACGATCACGACAAAGTGCTTCCGTTGTCCCATTTTATTGAGTCTTATGAACACTTAATATATGAGGCCCATTCTACGGACTATCAGGCTCGTGGAGCATTAAAATGCTTGGTTGAGGATCATTTTGCCGTGTTGAAGGTAGGTCCGGCATTAACGTTTGCTTTCAGGGAGGCTGTTTTTGCCTTGGCTATGATAGAAGCGGAGTGGTTATCTGCTAAACCCGGTACGACTATATCAAATGTACGAGAGATTCTGGAAGAGGCTATGCTGGAAAATCCAATCTACTGGGAGAAGTACTATTCAGGAGAAGAGGATGCTCTAAGATTTGCCCGCGCTTTTAGTTTCAGTGATAGGTCTAGATATTATTGGCCTCATCAGAAGGTGCAGGAATCTTTACAGTTATTGCTAGCCAACTTGAGGGAGAACCATATTCCATTGTCTCTCTTAAGCCAGTTCTTGCCAGAACAGTATGATAAGGTAAGGTCTGGAATATTGCTAAATACCCCGAGAACGTTGATCCATGACAAAATCATGAAGGTTATCTCCGATTATACGTATGCATGTGGACTAGGTGGAAATCTATAGTTATAGCTTTGGGGAGACATGTAATATTGAGAAACCTACTGAATAACATGCACTCTCGAAAGAATCCTTTCATGTATTCTTTGTAGGCGAGAATGGACAGAGGGACCATGCTGAATGGCATAGATAGGACCGAGTCGAATATGCCCCAGTCTTCTCCATGAAAGCCAGAACTGCCACTAAATATCACCTGTTGTGAATTTTTCCCTAATTAATTAATACAATTGGCAACAATGTAGGAATGAATCCTAGAGTGCGGCGTGGTAGAATAAGGACGTTTGTAAAATAACCTTAACAGAGGAGTGATGAAGAAATGCCATACTATATGTACGTTTCCATCTCGGGGGAAGACAGACTCTTAGTTTTCACGGTCGATCCTGAAACGGGGAGGCTCGAGTCGCAGGGCGATGTGGTAGTGACGGGCGGCCCGGCACCACTGGTGATAGATCCCGAGCGGCGATTCCTCTACGTGGGGCGCCGAGGCGCCCGGGAGATTTCCAGTTACCGGATAGATTGGAGCACCGGTGGGTTATCGCTTATCGGCGAGGTGTCGCTTGAATCTGACCCCTGTTACCTCGCCACGGACCGAAAGGGCAGGTTCCTACTCTCGTCCTACTACCGCGCGGCCGGGGTGGCAGTTCATCCTATCGGCGATGATGGCGCCGTGGGCACTCCACCAGCAGAATGGATAAATACAGCCCGAGGGGCGCACTCTATCCAGACAGACCCGTCCAACAGATTTGCCTTCGTTCCTCATATCGCCGCCCCCGATGGCCCCAATATGATTCTTCAATTCAAGTTCAACGAGGACACCGGCCGTCTCACCCCGAATTCACCGCATAAGGTCATCCCAGAGGAGGACGTCGGCCCACGTCACTTCCGTTTTCACCCGAGTATGGATGTCCTCTACTTCTCCAATGAGCAAGGGTGCAGCGTGACGGCATACCGATTTGACTCCTCGGTGGGGACGCTGAGCGCTTTCCAGACGGTTTCAACGCTACCGGACGATTACAAAGGCGAAAACGCCTGCGCCCAGATTCAAATCGTGCCATCGGGAAGGTTTCTGTACGCCTCGAACCGGGGCCACAACAGTATCGCTTGTTTCTCCGTCGACGCCTATACCGGCGGGCTAACACCTATCGGGCGAGTGCCCACAGAAGCGGTGCCGCGAGCATTCAGCCTTGATCCCGAGGGGGACTTCCTCTTTGCTGCCGGTCTGGAATCGGGTCGACTGGTGTCATACCGGGTTAACAGGGACACCGGTGAACTGGACCTTATTGAGACCTATTCCGTCGGTAAGGCACCCATGTGGGTGTTGGTTACGAGACCGGCCTGATAGTATGCGTTTAAATGCTTCATAATTGGGGAGTGACAAAATGGTGGTTGTGGCAAAAGATGATGATATTCAAATCGAGAGGCTTGAATTAGGGCCCTTCGGTACTAACGCCTATATTGTAATATGCCAAAGAACGCGGGATAGTGCGTTAATAGATGCCCCTGCGGATGCGAGCACAATTATAGACAGGTTAAATGGTACCAATCCTAAATACATATTGCTGACCCACAATCATATGGACCATCTGGGTGCTCTTGCCGAATTACGCTCTAAGCTGAAGGTTCCCTTAGCTGTCCATACTTTAGACGCAGGAAATCTGTCATCATCACCGGAAATGCCGCTAAATGACGGGGATACGGTCTCATTCGGCAATATCAAACTTAAAATACTTCATACACCAGGACATACTCCAGGCAGCTTATGCTTTGAGACTGGGTTCTACTTGATATCGGGAGATACCATTTTCCCTGGAGGTCCGGGTAAGACAGGGTCTCCAGATGACTTCAGACAAATAATCAAGTCCATAACCGAAAAGATTTTTGCGCTGCCAGATGATACTCACATATTCCCCGGCCATGGTGATTCTACAATATTAAAAAAAGAGAAAGATGAATTTGCTGTCTTTTCCTCTCATCCCCATAATCCTAACCTTTGCGGGGATGTACTCTGGCTCTCATCTTAGCCTAGTAAGATAATTACCGCCTTAGTTCTACCCGGTGGAAAGCTTCAGCTAGTTCGTAATCCTCTCCCTCAGCCAGTGTCTTATGCCGCTGCCTCATCCGTGCTTCCCAATCAGGTGATAGGTCATCACCCACTTGGCTTTTGTGGCAACGCAAGGCGTCAATCTTGATATCAAAGGTATCAGTGATATTAGAATGATGATTGGATTCCTCAGAGCCCCAGAGTAACACCTCTTTCACTTTGTGTGGCTGAAGCCCTTGTGTTAGTAAATCGGGGTAGGAGTGGACATCTCTAGCAGAGGGGAAAATAGCATCTAATGTAACCCTGCCGGTGATTCGGTGGTCACGATGAAAAATATAGCGGCGGTATGGGTCAACAGTTACTACAGTCTCAGGCTTATACATCCTTATCAAGCGCACGAGTTCTTTCCTGAACTCGGGCGTATCTTCTAAAGTCTGGTCGGGATAGCGGAGAAAAATGACCTCTTTCACCCCCAGAAGCTTGGCTGCCGCCAGTTGTTCTTGCTCGCGAATTTTGGCTAGTTCTTCTGGTTTCATGTTGGGGTTGCTGGTGCCCTTATCACCATTGGTGCAGATCACGTATATAACGTTCTTCCCTTCACGCGTCCAGCGAGCCACGGTTCCACCGGCACCAATTTCAGCATCGTCTGCATGCGGGACAACTACCATTACCTGAGCCTGTTCAGTCACTATACTTGAACCTCCTTAGTTTAAGATACACAGTACAAATTGTATAACATTAGTCAGACTGATACAATTATAACTTAAGGATATTCGTAATCTAGATGAGCAATTTTTCTTATACGATTAGAAATTATCAGCCTGCAGATTTTGGCAACTACGTTCGATTAAACATTGAGGCCGAAAAACTGGAGCCAACTGGGCGTTGTGTTTCACCGCAAGCCATCGCTGAGCACTTAAGTCGGTCAGGCCACTCCCCTGAGCAAAACGTATTTGTTGCCGAAATATCTGGAAACATCGTTGGCTACCTGGATGTCACGCTAGAGATAACCATTGGGCGGGTTATTCTCGCTTGCTGGGTACACCCTGAGCATCGAAGAAGAGGGCTAGCCACAAAATTCCTTGCTTACGCGATACACCGTGCTAAAGAATTAGGAGCGAGAATAGTACATGTAAGGATACCACAGGATAATATGGTTGCCAAAAGTGTACTGTCTAAGCTGGGTTTTGAGTGTGTCCGAAAATTTCTTAAATTGGAGCTAGATGTGGCTAAAGTACATTGGCAAAATACTGACCAAGCTGCTCTGCAGTGTCGCCATCTACAGCGTGGTGAGGAAGATAAGCTGGTTCAAATTCAGAACCGTTCCTTTGCTGGCAGCTGGGGGTACAATCCAAACACTGTGGAAGAAATAACCTATCGTGTTAATTTAAGCGATTCTTCCCCGGAGGATGTATTGCTGGCATATGAAGGAGATAAAGTCATCGGTTATTGCTGGACAAGGACAACCCGTAAAGCAGTCTCAAGTGAAAGAAAAGGGCAAATCTTTATGCTTGGAGTGGATCCGGATTACCGAGGTAAGGGAATAAGTAAAAGATTGTTATTGGCTGGGTTAGCTTATCTCAAAAGTAAAGGCTTACAAGTTACTTCATTGACCGTAGACAGTAGGAATAAAGTAGCTTATGCCCTTTACCGTTCTGTTGGTTTTAAGGTTCAGACAAGCAGCGTGTGGTACGAAAAAATAATAAGTTAGGCTACAGGAGTAGAAGAATTAGCCAGCGCTAATCTGCATTCTCTAATAATCACCTCAGCGATATTTGACCAGCTGAATCTGCTTACTGATGCCCGAATTGAGAGAGCCGAGTTTGTATTAAGGCTTGGTCTTGAAAGAAGTAAGGCTATTTTATCGGCGAGGAGATGGGGAGTATTGTCTATTACCACATATCCCGTCTCTCCTTGCCGAATAATATTCTTGAGGTCGCCCACGTCAGTTGTTACTACTGGTGTGCCGCAAGCCAATGATTCCAGAGCTACCAGTCCAAAGCTTTCATAATAGGAGGGGACCACACAAACACTAGCCGCGTTATAAAAACGAGGCAGTTCCTCATGTTTAGCCAAGCCTGAAAAAGTAACCGAATCCTGTATATGGAGTTCCCGGGACAGTCTCTGCAACCTTTCCATTTCATATTGGCTATGTTCATCACCACCGATTATCACCAGTCTTAACCCTTGGATATTTTGCAGATAGGACATAGCTTTTAGTAGCTGGTCTACCCCCTTTAGTGGCTCCATCCTGCCCACAAACAGGATAATCTTATCGTCACTAAAGCCTAGTTGCTGCTTGGCCATATCTTTGTCTACAGGCTGGAATAGCTCTAAATTCACTCCACAAGGGACCACACTAATTCTCTCCGGCGAAGAGCCGTAATGCACAATGAGGTTCTCCTTTTCTTTCTCTGTTGTGGCGATAATACGATGGCAATTTTGAGCCAGGTCTCTTTCCGTCTCGATGCGCAGTTCAGGCTCATCTTCTCCGATACCAATGGTATTCTTAACAGCACCTAACGTGTGGAACATGGTGATATGAGGAACATTCCACCATTGTTTTAGGTATGTCCCCACCCAACCCGAAAGCCAGTAGTGGCTAAATATTAAATCATATTGGAGATCGTTATGCTTCCTGAAATTCTCCAGATTGTGGGCAAAGTCGGGAAGATAGGAATACACCGCTAACTTAGGTATCGCCTCGTCACTGCCTGCCTTGAGATGGATAAGTCGAGTGTTCTGGCCAAGCTCATAAATTTGCCGGTCTTTAGGATCATGAACACGGGTATAGGCATCCACTAAATGTCCTTGCTTTCCCAGTTCACGAGCAAGCTCTCGTATGTAGACACTCATACCGCCAGTATCTTTTGCCCCTAGAGCCCCTACGGGGCAGCTGTGTGCGCTCAGCATGGCTATTCTCAGTTGACTGGTAGCTATCAGATTTCTCTCCTCTCTATTGCCCCTTGATAGTTATCTGGCATTTGCATAGGGGGATTTCCTTCCCACCTAGGTGGTATTTGTAGTTCTCATTCCCTTTAAGGAAGTCAATCCTTTTCTTACCCTCTTGAATGCTCTCCTTGATACAGAGGGCTTTACTAAGTAGCCCCACACTTAAATAGCTATATTGGGGGTCGTAGCCACTATTATAGAGATATATGCAGTCATTGTAATCAAAGCACATAACCATGGCTGTGGGTAGTGTATCTAATTCAAGAATGTCAAGCCTTAGCAATCCAGCTTTAGCCATAGTATCTGCCAATGACCTGAAGAACAGTTCCATTTGGGTAGTGAGGAAGGTTGCTTTATCTTTCCTGCTCTCGGAAAACATCTTTAGGAAAATGTCCATGGCATCAGGGACAGCCACGCTATTCTTAACAGAGTGGTAATCTACCTTACCCAGTTTAGATAGTCTCCTTAGTTTACGTCTCATTTCATGGCGTTGCTTTGCGGTCAATGTTGCCAGATATTCCTCCCAAGTAGAGGGCAAATCTAAGCCCAAAGAAACAGTCTCTGGATGGCAAAGAACCTCATGACCCTGTTTTTGGGCTATACCTACCAGGTTAGTGAGCACTGTGGAATCGGGCCTCAAAGATATCAAGTCTAGGTGATTAATACCCTTCTGCCTTAAATCGTCGAGCAGGACACTAAAGAAATCTATTTCCATTCCGGGGGCAACAATAAAATCAAGGTAGTCACAGACATCAGCACTACCGATGATAGAAGCCGTTCCGTCCCTAATTAAGAGCGGGGCAATACCAAGGATTTTTTCTCCTTGCCGTACAGCACATAAATACAGCTCAGCTCCGGAGCCAAATACCTGCCACCAAGTCTCTAACCAGCCAGGCAAAACAAAGATTGAGTTCCACCTCAAACGGTGACTTGGGTTAGCCCAACAGGAAGCCAGGCTAGCGAAACTTTCTTGTGTAATAGTATAATCCGTACGAATATGCACCAATATGATATTTTATCATACTTGAATCAATGTAACCATGTGTGGAGGGCAAACTTGACATTTCAGGTATATAGCTATAGTATTTCGCTATTAAATGGCTCGGGGGAAATCAAAGGTTCTCCTAAAGTACTGTACGTGAGGTGAGAGAATGGCTGATAAGAAAATAATTATCTATTCCACTCCTGCCTGTCCCTATTGCAAAAGGGCTAAGGAATATCTTTCTCAAAAAGGAATCTCCTTTGTTGACCGTGACGTGGCTCAAGATAAAGATGCGGCTAAGGAGATGATAGAGAAGTCAGGACAAATGAGCGTACCTGTTATCATTGTTGATAATGAAATTATCGTTGGTTTTAATCAAGCCCTACTTGACAAACTACTCGCACAATAGACTGGTTTGGGGTTATTTTGCGTTAGGAGGTAGCTGTGTATGAGTTAATGTTAATAGGTGGGGGTCCGGCAGGACTTACCGCCAGCGTATATGCGGCTCGTAAACGACTCAATGCGTTGCTAATTAGCGTCGATATTGGTGGACAGGTAAACTTGACCTTAGATATTGAGAACTACATGGGCTATCAATTTATTGAGGGGCCAGATCTGATAGATAAATTCCACACTCAGGTGAGTCAGTTCCCCATCGACCAGAAGATTGGCGAAAAGGTTTCTCGGCTGGATAAGATTAAGGGGGGATTTGAGGCTACCTCTGAAACGGGTAATAAATATCAATCAAAGGTAGTAGTCTTTACCACTGGGAAGAGTCCTAGAAAACTAAATGTGCCAGGGGAGGCAGAGTTGACGGGGAGGGGGGTAGCTTATTGTGCCATCTGTGACGGACCTGTTTTCGCAGGGCAGAGGGTGGCAGTAATAGGTGGAGGCAACTCAGCACTTGAGGCAACACAGGATATGGTAAAAATTGCTGAACATGTTGACCTGATTTCACTGACCCCGTTAACTGGGGATGCTATTCTTATCGAAAAGTTAGCCAAGGCTAAAAACCTTAGCATTTTTACAGAACATCAAACAAAGAAAATTGAAGGGCAAGGCTTTGTCAGCGACATCTTAGTAAAGGATCTGAAGAGTGGTAAAGATAAACAACTAAAGGTTAGCGGGGTTTTTATTGAAATTGGTATGGTGCCTAACTCTAAGCCGGTAAGAGAACTCGTTGAACTTAACAAGAAGGGAGAGGTGCCTGTCAACTGTGCTTGTGAAACTACTGTGCCGGGACTTTATGCTGCTGGAGATGTAACTGATGTACCCGAGAAGCAAATAGTTATTGCCGCTGGTGAAGGAGCCAAGGCAGCACTCCAGGCACACCGCTACCTGCAACGGCTGGCAACATAACCTAGTAATAAAGTTACGTTGTGAGAATAGCGATGGTCAAAGAGTTGAAGAAAAACGGGAAGGCCCTCTATATTTGCGAAGAATGTGGCTTTGCCTATGAACAGAAAGAGTGGGCGGAGAAGTGCCAACAGTGGTGTAAACAACATCAGAGCTGTAACCTGGAAATTACCCAACACAACATCTCACTGGAATAAGCTGGCAGGTTTCTGCTAGCTTTCTAATCCTTGTCCTCACTAGGATTAAGACAGGTTCTTCTTGAGCTGGTTAAACTCTTCTTTGGATATCTCCCCCTTGGCATAGCGTTCTTTAGCTATAGCCAGTGGGTCATGTTTTGAGGTAGAACCGCCTCGCTCAGTTAGTTTTTTGATTCCCCAGATGATAAAAGCGATTAGCCCTCCCCAGAATATCACCATCCATACTCCGCCAAAGACCATCCACCAGCCCATACCTTCATTAAAGTGCCACATTATGCTATCTCCTGAATTATAAAGAACCCCTCAGACACTATCTTAATAATATCACAATATTAGTATTATTGTGAGAAATGTTAGCCCCTTGACAGGCTACCTGGATATGATTATTCTATGAAAGGAGGTGAAAAATATGTGCAAGACTTGTGGTTGTACGCCTTGTAAGTGCGGGGGGAAGATAGTAAAAGGGGTCTGCGAAGGATGCGGTAAATCCTACGATGATTGCACCTGTGCCAAAAAGTAGTACTCAAATCAAATATCGTTCCGCAGAAAAGCAGATTTAACTCATTACAATCCCTTATTTTTAGTTTCTTTTTAACTGAGAAACTTTTTTCAGTGAAAGGGTTTGTTGCATCAATTATTTTTCGTAAACAAACTCACCGTTCACTATGGTTGCTAACACTGTGATATCCTTAATTCTCTCAGGGACTACTTTTGTTATATCCTCGTCCAGAAGTACCAAATCGGCTAATTTACCGACCTCAATGGACCCCTTGCTCTTCTCCTCAAAAGAGGCATATGCCCCGCCCATTGTGTATATCCTGAGCGCCTCCTCAGGCGCGATCTTCTGCTCTGGACCCAGCACCTCACCGGTATGACCTTTTCTAGTTACACAAGATTGAATGCCCGCTAGCGGGGACCAGGGAGCACAGGGGTGGTCGGAGCTGCCAGCGATCGGTATACCCATGTCCAAGAAGGAGCGGTGAGCGAACATCATTGATAACCTTTTCGCCCCATAATAGACCATCTTCTCTCCGTGGTAGTAGATATAGGAGCCAAAGGGTATGGCTACCACACCGAGGTGCTTTATCCTGGCTAGCAGCTCTGGGTTGACTACAGTGCAATGCTCTATGCGGTGGCGGTGATTCTCCCGCGGGTATGCTTGGAGAGCCTTTTCATAAGCGTCCAGGGTTAACTCAATATACTTGTCTCCATTGGCATGGATTGCCAGTTGAAACCCAGCCTTATGGGCTGACATTACCCATTCATTCAGCGTATCAGGGGGGACTGCCATGATTCCATAGTCATCCTTGGTGCCAGCATAGGGTTCTGACAGGTATGCAGTTCGTCCGGATATAGCACCATCACCCAATATCTTGACCGCTCCCAACCGCAGCATGTCATTTCCAAAGCCAGTTCGCAGGCCAGACCTAATCATATCATCGAGGTAATCGATATAAATGAGCATGTAGACTCGGGCAGTTAGTTCACCACTAGCTAGCGCTGCCTGATAAACCTGGAGTGTTACCGGGTTAACTATAGCATCTGTATAGCTGGTGATACCCATACTGGCAGCTCGGCGGCATGCTAATTTTAGTGCCTCTCTATCCTGTTCCGGCTTGGGATGGGGAATGAGAGGATTTTTGCCTCTCTTGAAGATATTCTGGGCAGCTTCAAAAATAATACCATTAAGCTCTCCGGTATCCGGGTCCCGTCCATGCCTACCTCCTGTAGGGTCAGGGGAGTCTTTAGCTAGCTTCGCTGCCCTCAGTGCGAGAGTGTTAACCATTGCTATGTGGCCGCTTACATGTTGAACGAAAATGGGGTGGTCAGGCGCTATCTCATCAAGGTCAGCACAGGTCAGAAGACGCTTTTCAGTTATCTTGGTATCGTCATACCCGAAGCCACAAATCCACTCTCCCTTTGGCGTGGTCTGAATCCTCTCGGCTATTGCCTTCTTTACCTCAGTTATTGATAATACAGCATTTGAGCCGCAGTCAACCTGTAATTCCAACCGCCCTGACCACATACCGTGACAGTGGGCATCAATTAAGCCTGGGATGACTGTCTTACCCTTAGCATCCACGACTCGTGTCTCTGTGCCAATTAGAGGTTGCAATTCATCGCCTTGACCAACGGCGAGGATTCTGCCAAATTTAACAGCTATTGCCTGTGCCTTCGGTTTGGCAGGGTCGACAGTTATTACATTTCCTCTCAGGATTATAAGGTCGGCGAGTCCGTTATTAGCCATAATACTTTTCTGATTACCAGCAGGTTAATGAATCGAGGAACATCTTCTTCAGGTCGTCAGGGGTGAATGGTCTGGGTGATAGTTTGGTTACCCGCTGCTGAGGCAGCGTACCCTCAACCAGTTTATCCACATCCCTTGCAGTAAAACCAACGGCAGTAAGACCATTCGGCATTCCTGTTTTCTTCATAAGGGAAACGATTGCATCGGCAAGTATATCCCCTGCATCCTCTCTCTTGGCATTACTGGTATCCACTCCTAATAATCGAGCAGCTTCCAGGTGTCGCTCCGGATTAGCCGGAGCGGTAAAGCGAAAAACAGCCGGCGCATTAAGAATAACAGCCATTCCATGGGGAATAATCGGATGGTCCGGCGGATACCCTTTCGGTATATAGCTGCGCACCATTCCTGACACAGGGTAAGACATGCCATGGACCAGATGGACACCTGCGTTGCCAAAGCCGATTCCGGCAAAAGTAGCGGCAATAATCATCTGGCTGCGGGCTTCAGCATCGGTCGGGTCTTCAACCACCCGCACGATGTTTTTGTTCACCATCTCGATAGCCTTTGCTGCCCAGACATCACTTATGGGGTTTGCCCCCTGATAGGCGGGTCTCAGGCGGGGGCTTTCCGGAGCTTGGCGCTGATTGTAGGGCAGAGCGGTGTAAGATTCTACGGCGTGAACCAAAACATCAAATCCGGTACAGGCGGCGACCATCTTTGGCAGGCTTCGTGTGTTGTCCGGGTCTACTATCCCCATTGCCGGTCGTAAAAAGCGATGGGCAATACCCGTTTTGACATGCATTTCAACCAAGTCGAAGATAGCCACTCCTGTTGTTTCGCTACCCGTTCCGGCAGTGGTTGGGATACCAATCAACGGTTTAATGGGGCCAGGTACAGGAGTTCCTTTCCCAATCGGAGCATTTACATAGGTTAGAAAATCTGCTGGGTAGGTGGAATAAAGATTAGCCACCTTAGCGGTATCCATACTTGAACCCCCGCCAACACCGACAAAGCCATCGAATTTACCGCTTATGGCGAAGTCAATAGCTTCCTTGAAAGATGCATCTGTGGGCTCAATGTGCACATTACTGTACAAGGCAACCTCTAATCCTTCATCGCGTAGTGCTTTCAGGGTTATCTTTACTGGTTTCTCTTCTGCCAGGCGGTGGTCTGTTACAACCATTATCCTTGTGGCGCCAAGTTCTTTCATGTCGAAGCCAACCTCCCGGGTGGCTCCAAAGCCGTATTTGATGCTGGCTGAACTCATCGTAATCACTGATTCCAGAGGCATGGGTTACTCCTCCCTAAAATATTTTCCCTGCCGCTTCTAAAGGTATTTATTTTTCGGGCTTCAGGTTAGCTACTAAGGGATACAAGATATCAAGGGCTTTATCTATCTCTTCAGTAGTAGCTATTAGAGGCGGGGCAAAAACAATTCTATCACTCGGGGTACCCCGAATACCAGCCATACGCAAAAACAGTCCCTTTTCTAAAGCTTGGTCTTGCAATTTTTGCATGACATCCAGTTTCGGGTCGAATGGTTTCTTAGTAGCTTTGTCGGCTACTATCTCGATACCGAGCATCAAACCAAGCCCATCAGCACCACCTACGCATGGAAGTGGTTCAAAGTCCTGCCTGAGGCGCTCAAAGGCATATTTACCGACTCTGGCTGCATTCTCAACCACCTTGTCTCTTATATATATCTCCATTGTTGTGACGGCGGCGGCAGCACAGGAAGGATGTCCGGAATAAGTATAAGAAACAAAATTTGTGCCCTTGAGTGTCTCCCAAATATCACCACTAAAAGCAACCGCTCCAAAGGGAATGTAGGCACTGGTAATCCCTTTAGCTATAGTCATTATGTCTGGTTTAATTCCCCAGTGTTCCATGGCGAACATTTTTCCGGTTCTACCAAAGCCGGTCATAACTTCATCAGCAATGAGTAGCACTTCATACTTTGTGCATATCTTTCTTATCATTGGCCAGTACTCTGGAGGAGGGGCAACCATACCCCCAACACCCATTTCCGGTTCGGCAATGAAGGCAGCTATATTATCGGCACCTTCTTTCTCGATAACTTCAGCAAGAAATTTGGCACATCTAATGTTACAGCTGGGATACTCCAGACCAAACATGCAGCGGTAACAATAATATGAAGGTATATGAATAAAACCAGGCATCAGCGGAGTCACACCCCTTTCATAGAATCCCCTGCCAACACCTGTAACCGCCAATCCTCCGCCAGCGGTACCATGGTATGAATCATACAAGCTAACTATCTTATACTTATTCCTACCTCTAGCATGCCAATATAAACGGGCAAGCCTAAGGGCTACGTCTATGCTCTCCGACCCCCCGGTAGTAAAACTAAAATGGTCTAATCCCTGCGGAACCAGTTCGCTTAGTTTTTGACCACACCTGATACTGGCTGCATTTGAAAACCCATGAAAGAGCATTCCGTACTGTAATTTCTTTATTTCTGCTACTATTGCATCAATAATCTCTGTTTGCCCGTAGCCCAAGTTGACACAAAGTAATTGAGATGCACCATCAATATACTCCTTGCCCTCTGTATCCTGAAAGTATATTCCATGGCTCTTATCCATTACTATGCCATTATTTCCTCCTATAGGCCACCTGCTATGTACTATGTGTTCTCTATCCCACTTAAGAAGCTCCTCTGTTGTCCGGCTAACCATTTCACATGTCCCTCCTTTAGGTTGCCTTATACATTTCCTAGGATTATACCACGAGCAGAAATGCTATGTTGAACACAACACAGCTACTGTGATAGTATCGGGTATTACTGGTATAGAGCGGGTCAACGTCTGAAGAGTCTTTCCCACCCAAATGCCCAGATACAATACAGGGACATTGAGGAGATAGATTATTAGATAATGCCTTTAAACTGGAATCGCTTCAGGATTTTCTACGGGTGGTGGATTGTTGCCGCTTCTTTCATCATTGCTCTATTTTTCGCTGGAATCATCTATTACGGGTTCACCGCTATCTTTGAACCCATAGTCAAAGATATGCAGTGGAGCTACACACAAGTCTCACTAGCCGCCTCACTACGTGGCTTAGAAGGAGGTCTTCTTGCCCCATTTGTTGGGATACTGGTTGATCGCTGGGGTCCGAGAAGATTAGTATTTGCTGGAGCAATAATTATTGCTGCCGGGCTAACACTCCTAAGCTATACAACGTCTCTTGGCATGTTCTACGGAGCCTTCCTTCTCATCGCCCTGGGTGGGAGTACTTGCACGTCAACAGTGCTAATGGCAACCGTAGCCAACTGGTTTCATGGGAAGGTGGGAATAGCCACTGGTATAGTGGCTTCTGGCTTCGGCTTTGGGGGTTTGCTAATCCCGGTAATAGTCAGGCTTATTGAGATGTATGACTGGCGTACGACGATGGTTATTTTTGCCCTTGCCACCTTGGCTATAATTCCACTGCTGTCACTTGTACTTAGGCACAAGCCCGAACAGCACGGCTATTTGCCTGATGGTAGAGTGGAAAACTCAGTAACATATGAAAATAGGCAGGGTGCGTCACAAGTTGCCCAAGTGGATGTTAAAACGAAGCAAGCTCTCAAAAGTGGTGTCTTCTGGCGTATAGCTCTAGCCTTTTCGTGTATGTCCGTAATACTAGCGGCAGTAGTTACCCATATAATGCCTTATCTCAGCAGTATTGGCATCACTAAGTCAATGTCTAGTATAGTAGCCACTGCCGTGCCGGTGGTAAGTGTTAGTGGTCGCCTTGGTCTGGGCTGGGTTGGAGACAAAATTGATAGGCGAAAGGTAACGGTGGTAGCATTTATTATGATGGCTTTAGGAATGCTTTGCTTTGGATATGCTGCTAGTGCAGGCGCCTGGGTACTTGTGCCTTTTCTCATTCTTTTTGGCATTGGTTACGGAGGCAGCATTGTAATGAGACCATCACTGCTGAGGGAATACTTTGGTAGAGCCAACTTCGGAACCATTTTGGGATTGGTAATGGGCATAAACATACTGGGAAGCGTAGCTGGTCCTCCTTTAGCCGGATGGGTGTATGACAACTGGAACAGTTACCAAGGTATATGGTTTGTCTTTGCCGGCTTACCTATTGTCGCTCTAATGTTTATCTTGACTATTCCCCCAGTTAGAACCACAGTTGAACTGACTGATAAAGCTTGAACTTCACAAAATGTTGATTGGTCATGGTGTAGGGAATAAAATGCAGTCAAGCAGCCTGGAGATGTTAAGATTATAGCGTTATTACAGGAGGTGATTTTATGACTTTAAGTCATCGAGAAAGGGTTATTAAGGCACTTAGACACCAGGAGCCAGATAGAGTGCCTCTCGACCTCGGCAGCACTTATAATAGTGGCATCAATGTAGTAGCTTATCAAAAACTAAAGGCTCATTTTGGAATTGAGGCTGAGGACACCATTCTCCACAAATGGCAACGGGTAGTGGTCGTGCACGAGCCTATCCTTAAAGCACTGGATATTGACTTCCGTGGCGTATTTCCCGGAGGACCTGACAGCAAGCCAGATATACCGGTAGGAGAGGACGGCTATCAAGATGAATTTGGAGTAGTGCGGCGTAAACCACCGGGTGTACCCTATTACGATTTAGTGAAGTCTCCCCTCGCCGGGCCAATAACTGTTCGTGATATCGTTAACTTTCCCTGGCCAGACCCTCATGATCCTGGCTACACTCGAGGGGTGCGTGATAAACTTTTAGACTTAAGGGAGAATACTGATTATGCTATTACGTTGCGAATTCCAGGGGCATTTGTGCATACTTCTCAGTTCCTGCGAGGCTTTGAAGATTGGTTCATAGACCTAGCAGCGGACGAAAAATTAGCAGCTGCCCTCTTTGACGCCACACTGGAACATAGTTTGGCCGTAGCTGAAGAAATCCTGAAGGTGGGGGGTGATCTTATTGACGTAGTGCATTGGGGGGAGGACTTAGGAATGCAGAGTGGTCCTATCGTTTCCCCTGAACTTTTCCGCCGGTTATTTAAGCCACGCCTCAAGAAATACTTTGATATGGTTAAGAAACATACCAGCGCCTTCATCCATTTGCACTGCTGCGGTTCTATCTATAAGTTACTAGATGACCTAATTGAGCTTGGGGTCGATGTTATCCACCCGGTGCAGGTAGCCGCCAAAAATATGGATTCTAGTATACTGGGGCCAGAATTTGGCGACCGCCTTAGTTTCTGGGGCGGGATAGATACTCAGAGAGTATTGCCTAACGGAACCACGGAGGAAGTAAAGGCTGAGGTCAGGAGACGCATCAGAGACTTTGCTCCCGGAGGTGGATATATCCTTGGGGCGGTGCATAATATCCAGCCTGGGGTGCCCGTGGAGAACATCATCGCTATGTATGAAGCTGGAAAAGAGTACGGCCAGTATCCCATCGTCTAGAAAGTGAAGCCATTCTAGTGCTGGAACGGAAGGAAAGGCTGTGCAATGCAAGTGCCACAAATTTGATTTAAAGAGGAGTTGAAGATGTCAGACTACTTGAACGCAATTACAGGAGCGGTACAAAAGGGTAATGAGAAGCTGGTTGTCCAGATAGTAACCGAAGCTTTAAACGCTGGAATCGCACCCCAAGAAATCCTGAATAAGGGACTTATATCCGGCATCCAAGCAGTGGGACAACTATTTAAGGATGGCGAAGCTTATTTGCCAGAGGTAATGATCTCAACCCGTGCCACCAGGAATGGGATTGAGAAATTAAAGCCGCACCTTGCTGGCGTGGATATTCTCAAGAAGGGTACTGTGGTTATAGGTTCGGTAAAGGGTGATATGCATGACATTGGCAAGAATTTGGTAAAGTTGATGCTAGAAAGCAACGGTTTTGAGGTGCATGACCTGGGAGTAGATGTGTCAGCTGATTCTTTTGTCCGGGCAGCGCAAGAAGCGAACGCTGAAGTAGTGGCCATGTCGGCCTTACTTACCACCACTATGGTTTACATTCCGGATGTGGCGAAAGCTCTAGAGCAAGCTGGATTGAGGAATAAAATGAAGATTATGATAGGCGGGGCTCCCATCACTCGCCAGTTCGCCGACGAGGTAGGCGTTGAGGGCTACGGTGAGGATTGCGCCTCAGCGGTAGATGAGGTTAACCGCCTGGTGAAACTTACGCAGAAAGGGTAGAGCTGTCTATCTTTAATAGGAGCTCTACCGGTCTGCTCAAAGGTATAAGTAATGTTGCACCAATGCCCTGAATTGAAACTGCGTGAAGTTACCGTCAAGTCAATACTATCGCCGTCAAAGCTGGCTAATTACTGCTTGAACCCGTATGCTGGATGTGAGCATGGTTGTGTTTATTGCTACGCCCGTTTTGCCACTCGTTTTTCCCATCCTAAGGAGAGATGGGGTAGTTTTGTGGATGTGAGGATTAATGCTCCGCAACTAATTGAAAAAGAGGCAGCGCGCAAACGACCAGGAAAGGTGTTTATTAGCTCGGTATCAGATGGTTGGCAGCCTCTGGAAGAAAAATATCATCTCACCCGTCAATGCCTTGAAGTTCTCCTAAAACACAACTATACGATTAATATTCAAACCAAGAGTGCGCTGATTCAGCGCGACTTTGACCTAATCAGGGGTCATTCTAATGTTGAGCTGGGCATGACCTTAACTACCATTGAACCCAAAGTAGCCGCTCTATTTGAACCTAAAGCATCTGCTCCTGATGAAAGGATAGAAGTCCTAAACAGGGCCAATGATATTGGTATTCGTACATTTGTTTTTCTGGGGCCGCTACTTCCTTACATATCGGACAGGGGTAAAGGGCTGAAGGACCTCTTTGACATTATTGTAAAGATTAACCCAGATTACTTCTTTGTAGACCGTCTTAATCCGCGCTATGGTATGTGGCCGGCTGTGTCGGCAACCTTGGCTAAATATGACCCCAAACTGATCCCAGAATATAAGAAGATACTGTATGATAGACGAATGCGTGAATGTTACACCCACGAGCTACACCAAAGGATTAGTGAACAAGCGGAACAGCATGGCGTGACCAAGAAGATGCAATTGTGCTTTTAACCTTACATCGCCAGCAGAATTAGTTTAATGTAGATAAACCGCATTTTTAGAAATTTTGGTGGGGTATGTATAATAGAAATGTTCTTTATACACCGGCAAATTTAAGAGGAGAGAGGAACAATGGATATCAAGCAGCGCAAAGGTTCTAGAAACAGGGTTCTCAGTCAAGCTCAAATACACTTGATTCATGAGAATACACTGGAACTTCTGGAGAGGACAGGTGTCTCGATTCAATCTGAGGAAGCCTTGGAAATCATCGGCGATGCGGGGGGCGACATAAGGGATCCAAAGCGGGTGAAAATACCAAGGAAGCTGGTGGCGGAGGCTATTGAGGCTGCTCCCGAGAGTATTGAGGTCTATGACCGAAAAGGGCATCTAGCCATGACCCTTCAGGAAGACGTGTGTTACTACGGAACCGGTTCTGATTGTTCTCACCACATCGACCTGTTTTCAGGCCAGCGGCGCTCTTGCACTAAAGAGGATATAGGGAATCTGGCTCGGTTTTGCGATGCCTTACCCAACATCGATTTCGTTATGTCGATGGGAATCGCCAACGATACTCCACCGGGAACAAGCTTCGTTCATCAATATGAAGCGATGCTTCGCAACACCACAAAACCGGTAATCGTGACCGGGAATAGTCAGCGAGATATGAAAACCATGATAGAGATGGCGGCTACCGCTGTTGGAGGAATCGATGCCGTAAAGAAATGCCCTCCTCTTATCCTCTATTCTGAGCCCTTTTCCCCACTGACCCATACTGAGATGGGGGTTGGGAAGTGTCTGGTGTGTTGCGAGTATGAAGTGCCCTTCATTTACATACCAAGCCCAATGATGGGAGGGACGGGACCGGTTACTATTGCCGGTAATCTGACGCAGGCTAATGCAGAATGTCTCTCTGGCCTGGTTATTTTCCAGGCCAAGCATGCCGGGGCCAAATTCATCTACGGTGGGGATGCTTCCGCTCTGGACATGCAGCAGGCTATCTACTTATACGGTGCCCCTGAGCTTTATCTCCTCAACGCAGCACTGGCAGACTTAGCGCACTTCTACCAACTGCCTTTCTTCTGCATCGCTGGCGCCACGGATTCCAAGGTTCTAGATGCCCAGGCTGGAGTTGAGTATGCTTTTTCTATCTACCTTGCTGCTTTAAATGGGTGTAATCTGATCCACGACTGTGGCTATCTGGAATCGGGGCTGACCTCGTCCTTCGAATCTATCCTGATGTCGGATGAGATCATCAGCATGGTCAAATATATGCTCAAGCCTTTGGATATCACTAGAGAGACCATTGCCCTAAAGGTAATTGACGAGGTGGGGCCGGGTGGTATGTACCTGACCCATCGTCATACTATGGACAACTTCCGAAAGTCTCTGTGGTTTCCCAGATTCTTTGAGCGGGCAAGATTTCATATCTGGGAGAAACAAGGGGCCAAGGACCTACGTCAGAGGCTGAATGAGGAGGCACAAAAAATCTTGGCCGCCCATCCCGCTCCTAAGCTACCACAAACTGTAGTTCAAGAAATCAGCCGAATCGTGCAAAACTATGTGCCCGATGTTCAATAAGTGGCACTATCGAGGAAACCTCCGAAAGGTTGGAAGATAGTTGCTGCAACAAGCCTCAAGAGCTTCAAACTGATAAATGGCGAAGATTTATCCTGCCAAATGGCACATAATAGCACTAGGTATTGACATTTGTCTACATATCATTTATAATAGGAACTGTGTAAGGTGAAACCGTACTTGATACAGTGCCTGAGGTAGAGTATATAGAGTGGCTACGCTACGTATGCGTATTGAGGTATGTTTATATATCACTTATACTAAGCATTATGTAGGGTGAAACTGTACCTGATGTAGTACATGGGGTAGAGAGTATGAAACAGTTGAGGGAAAAAATAAAGAAACTGCGAAAGAAGATGGGTTGGGCGCAGGAGGATTTGGCGCGGCGGATAGATGTTAGCCTTTCCACGGTCCAGCGCTGGGAGGCTAAAGGAGCTAAACCTACTCGTCTCGCCCGTCGGGAGCTAGAGAAGCTCTTCAAAGAGACAGGAACTGATGAAGGAGAGGAATAGCAGATACTTGCTGCTGTTAAATGGTTAATAGGTAACATAAAGACCCTGGGAAAAGGTTGTATGGTAATGGCTAGTAAAGCGGACTGAAGAATTGAGGATACAGAACAACTTATACGAAGGCTGAGGTTTTTTATAAGATGGCTAGTAACTATCGAAAACGGATTATTTTAGTAACTGGTGGTTGTGGTTTTATTGGCACAAACCTAGTCAAATATCTCTTTAACAGGGGCTACGAGGTGAAAATTCTGGATAATCTTTCTACCAGCTCCAGAATATGGGCTACTGACCGCCGACAGCCAAAATTGCCTCCTGTAACCTTGATTACAGGCGACATCCGAGACATGGAGGTGGTAGAAAAGGCTGTGATGGGTGTGGACGCTGTAGTTCACCTCGCTGCCTATACTAGTGTAGTTGATTCCTTGGGAAATCCAGAGGAAGTTTTCGATATTAACGTTAATGGAACTTTTAACCTCTTGGAAGCCTGCCACCATCGTGGCGTGAAAAACTTCATCTTTGCTTCTTCCAATGCTGCGGTTGGAGAACAAGCTCCTCCTATTGATGAAACTAAAGTTCCCCAGCCCTTCTCACCCTATGGAGCTTCTAAATTAGCTGGCGAGGTCTTATGTTCAACCTACCATCACTCCTTTGGTTTAAGGAGTGTCTCTCTGCGCTTTGCCAACTGCTATGGTCCTTACTCTGAACATACATCTATTGTGGCCACTGCTTTCATAAAGTGGGCTAGGGAAAGAAAGCCTCTAATAATCTATGGCGATGGCAACCAAACGAGGGATTTTGTTCATGTTGACGATGTCTGCTATGCGATATACCTTTCTCTAACGACTCTGGACTCAGAACTCTCGACTCAAGGCTCCCAGCGTGTAATTCCAGACTCGGACGGCAGGCTTTTCCAGATAGGGAGTGGCATTGAGACCAGCATTAATCAACTTGCTGGGATGGTAACAGCAGTAACCGGGAATAACCTTCAAACTATTCATGAGCCAGAGCGTAAGGGAGAGATAAAGAGAAACTATTCTGACATAAGCAAAGCAAAAGCGCTGTTAGATTTTGAGCCCAAAGTCAAACTTGAGGAAGGTTTACGTCATCTGTGGGAATGGTTTAAAGAGGCAAACCGATGAAAGGTATGTTACGTGGGTAGGCCATTATCTACCCTTAATTGAGCAACACCTAGGAGAGAGGAAAACTTGGGAAAATGTTTAATTACAGGGTGTGGAGGATTTTTAGGCTCTCATCTGGCTGATTTCTTATATAACGGAGATTTTGATGTCTACGGGCTTATCTATGGTGATGCCGGGAACATAGAGCATCTGAAAGATAAGATTACGATTCTGGAATGTGACATAAGAGACAAACACAGAGTGGAGGACGTTGTGCTTAAGGTGAAACCGGGCTATGTCTTTCATTTTGCAGCTCAGAGTTTAGTCGTGCCATCTTGGCAAGACCCGGAAAAGACATTCAACACCAACATAATAGGGACTTTTTATTTGTTAGATGCTATAAGGAGGGCAAATATAGACCCAATAATTGAAGTCACCTGTTCCAGTGCCGAATACGGTCTGAATTACGAGCATGAAATCCCGGTAACTGAGACGAAGGAATTTAGGCCTTTAAGCCCTTACGGCGTTAGTAAGGTGGGTACCGATATGCTTTGTTATCTTTACTGGCGGGCCTACGGGATGAAGATAGTACGAACTAGACCATTTAACATCACTGGCCCCAGGAAGAGGTTAGATGCCTGTTCTGACTTTGCCCAAGGCATAGCCGCCATTGAGAGCGGACTTCAAGAGATTTTGGGTGTTGGTAACCTGGATGCCGTCCGGGATATAACAGACTATAGAGATGGTATAAAGGCTATCTGGTTACTGGCTGAAAGAGGAAAACCTGGCGATGTTTATAATATATGCTCTGGCAAGGGATACAAAATGCGAGAGGTTTTGGAAAAGTTGATTTCTCTTGCCAAAAAGCCTATCCGGTTTCGCCAAATCCCGGAGAGAATACGGCCTCTAGATGACCCCATATTCATAGGTGATAATTCTAAATTGCGTAATTTGGGGTGGGAGCCGGAGATTCCGTTGGAGAGAACTTTGGCTGATATTCTGGACTATTGGAGGATAGAAATTCAGCAAGGTAGAAAACCAGAGGTACCATCACCAAGAAGTGACAACAAACTATAAGGTGGTCTCAGGATGCAGATGGCAATTCTTGCCGGTGGCTTGGCAACAAGATTAGGGTCTTTAGCGAAAGGAAAACCCAAATCGTTGATTCAAATTCAAGGGAAGCCATTCCTTGAATATCAGTTAGACTTTCTGAAAAAAAGTGAGACAAGGAATATAGTTTTATGCGTAGGCTATTTAGGGGAGCAGATTGAAAGGCATTTCGGCGACGGTAGCAAGTTCGGAGTTGACATAAAGTATAGTTATGAGAGAGAGAAGCTGTTGGGAACTGCTGGTGCTTTGAAGAAGGCTGAAGGGTTGCTTGAAGAGGAATTCTTTGTAATGTATGGGGATTCCTACCTCTTCCTTGATTTTGCTGCTGCTATGGACTACTTTAATGATTTTAATAATTTGGGGCTCATGACGGTTTACAAGAACTATAACCGCTATGATACCAGTAATGTAGTGCTTGAGAATAACAAGGTGAAACAATACAGCAAAAAGAAAAAAAGCAAAGACATGATTTACGTTGACTATGGGGCAAGCATTCTAAGGAAGAAGGTATTAGAGCTAGTGCCACAAAATCAAATCTACTCCTTGGAGGAACTCTTCAGCGAGCTAATAAAGCAGAAAGAATTCCTCACCTATGAAGTTCACAAGCGCTTCTACCATATTGGTTCCCCCGAGGGACTGGAAGAGTTTCAGCAATATGCTTCTGAGGGTGGTGTTACATTATGATAATCTCCAGCGCGCCAGCAAGGATAACCTTAGGGGGCGGAGGAACAGATATAATCTCTTATTCATCACGATACGGTGGCTTCTTGATATCTGCCGCTATTGATAAATATGTATTTCTATCAGTCAACAAACGGTTCTACGGTGACATCCGTCTCGGCTATTCTGAGACAGAACTGGTGGACGATGTGGCGCAAATAAAACACCGGGTCTTCAGGGAAACCCTAAAGTTACTTGGCATCAAGAAGGGTATTGAAATCTTCTCTATGGCAGACATACCGGCTAAGTGTGGGTTGGGCTCGTCGGGGAGCTTCACTGTTGCCCTGCTCAATGCCCTGCATACTTATAAGAGGGAATTCGTCACTCAGCGGCAATTGGCTGAGGAGGCGTCCCATATTGAAATAGACATTCTGGGTGAGCCTATCGGTAAGCAAGACCAATATATAGGTGCTTTTGGTGGCGTTACCTGCCTGACCTTCGAGAAGAACGGAAATGTTATCGTTGAGCCCCTTAAAATCCCGGAAGAAGCCTTGTACCAATTGGAGAGTAATATCCTCCTGTTCTATACCGGAATTGAGAGGGGGGCCTCAGAGATACTTTCTGACCAAGATGGGAAGACTAAAAAAGGTGATGCTCAGGTTATTGAAAACTTACACCAGATTAAGAAAATCGGATTAGAAACGAAGAAGGTTTTAGAGGAGGGGAATATAGACCGATTCGGTGAGCTGCTTGATGTCCACTGGCAGAATAAAAAAGCTCTTTCTAATAAGGTATCAAATCCCTTCATTGATGAATGCTATGAAATCGCTAAAAAGAATGGTGCTTTGGGGGGAAAGATAATAGGGGCTGGAGGAGGGGGGTTCTTTATGTTCTATTACAACAGTAATGATAAATCAAGGCTATCTCAAGCTATGAAGGAGAGAGGTTTAAGACCTATGCACTTTAATTTTGACTTTGAAGGAGCCAAAATACTGGTTAATATGAAAAGACTGAGGGTGGCCTCCGATGAATAACAGAAAGTATATAGAGACCTATTTCGCTGAGATGAAGTCTATCATTGATAGTATATCGAGGGAGGACGTGGAGAAGATAATCGAGATGCTGCTTGAGGCGTGGCGGAAAGGAAATCGGGTGTTTATTGGTGGCAATGGCGGCTCAGCCTCTACTGCTACCCACTTTGCTTGTGACTTGGCCAAGGCAGTCAGTGTGGAGGGTAAAAAACGGCTTAAGGCGATAGGGCTGAACGATAACATCCCCCTGATGAGTGCCATCATTAATGATAACGGCTTTGACAACCTGTTTTCAGAACAGATGCTTAATCAATTTCAGAAAGGCGATATCCTCATCTGTTTTAGTGTCCACGGTGGTGCTGGAAAAGATAAGGCTGGTATCTGGTCGCAGAATCTATTGAAGGCGATGAGGCTCGCCAAGGAACTGGGCGGTAAGACAATAGGCTTCAGCGGCTTTGATGGGGGGCCAATAAAGGAAATAGCTGATGCCTGTATAGTAGTGCCCTTCGAATCAACACCTCATGTAGAGTCCTTCCACCTGGCGTTAGAGCATCTTATTACTAGCTGTCTAAGGGAGAATATAAAGAAAAGTGGCTAGAGCGGTGTTTCTAGATAGAGATGGCGTAATTAATGATTTAGTCTATTATCAAGAGATGGGAATAATTGACTCTCCCTTTACCGTGGAACAATTTAAGCTCCTCCCTGGCGTGGCTGAAGCTATTAATAAGCTGCGGGAAGAAGGCTTCAGGGTTGTCATTGTTTCCAACCAGCCGGGAATTGCTAAGAGACATCTTTCTCAGGAAGTCTTTGAAAAAATAAAGACCAGGATGAAGGAAGAATTGGTTAATGAGGGAGCTTTCTTGGATGGGGAATATTATTGCCTGCATCACCCTGAAGCAACAGTGGTAAACCTCAAAGTAGATTGTGATTGCCGTAAGCCCAAGTCGGGTTTGCTCTTGCAAGGGGCTAAAGACTTGGATATAGATTTATCTCAGTCCTGGATGATAGGTGACGGACTAACTGATGTCATGGCGGGTAAGAATGTTGGCTGTAAGACCATACTACTGGGAAGAATGAAATGCCAGCTCTGCCCCCGTATGGATGAAGAAAACGCTAAGCCTGATATCATTGCTGCGAATCTTTTAGAGGCAGCCCAGACTATACTAAAAGAGGAGAATAAGCATGGAAATATTTATTGACTCGGCAAACATCACTGAAATTGATAAGTGGACCAAAATGGGAGTAGCTGATGGAGTTACTACCAACCCCTCCATTATGTTTAAGGATGGGGTCTATGACATGGAAAAGGGAGCTAAAGACATCGCCACTTTGGTTCATCCCCGCCCTGTGAGCGTGGAGGTTACCACCAATGACCTTGATGAAATGGTATCCCAGGCTCAGAAATTTGCCTCTTGGGCACCAAACATCGTTATCAAAATTCCTCAGATTAACCAGGATGGGGTTCCCTGTTATGGTGTAATAAAGCAACTTGAAAGCAAAGGCGTAAGGGTAAATGCTACGGTAGCACTATCCTTGACTCAGGTTATCCTGGCGGCGAAAGTAGGTGCGACTTATATAAGTATCTTCGCCGGCAGGGTATCAGATGAAGGAGGTAACGCTCCTGAGCTAATCGGAAAGGCCGTTAATTGGCTTGAACGGTGGAATTATAAGAGTCGGATAATCGTAGGCAGTGTTAGAGGAATAATAGATATTCAAGAAGCTGCTGTTGCCGGGGCTCATATTATTACCATTCCACCTCAGTTAATTGCTCGTATGGCTGATCACAAATACAGCCGAGAGAGCGTCAGGCAGTTTGTAATTGATGCTCAAAAAGCTTTGGAAATGATGGGGAAAGCAGCAGAGCCAAAGTAAAAAATCCTAGTCTGAGGATAAGGGTATTAAAAGAGGTTTTTTTAATTTCAAGAGTAAGAGATAGAGTATCGCCTAACAAAAGAGAAGCAGTGGTTAGAACTAAGAAGGCTCGACTAAAAGTGGTAGCGGCCATACCTTGTTTTAACACTGAACCTTTTGTTGCGGCTGTTATAGCCAAAGCTAGAAAACATGTTGACCAAGTCATTCTAATAGATGATGGTTCGTGTGATGGCACAGCCGAGGTGGGGAGAGCAGCCGGGGCCCTAGTGATAAGGCATAACACAAACAGAGGCTATGGTGAAGCTATAAAATCCTGCTTTGAGGCGGCAGAGGCAAATGATGCTGATGTTTTAGTTATCCTGGATGGTGATGGACAGCATAACCCTAATGAGATTCCCAAGCTTCTAGCTCCGCTCTCCAACGGGAAAATAGGTCTGATAGTCGGTTCCAGGTTTCTCACTAAGAAATGTAACATGCCTAGATATCGTAGATTTGGCATCAGTGTCATCACTTTCTTTTGGAACCTCGGCTCTAAAGTGAAAGTTTCTGATACCCAGAGTGGCTTTAGGGCTTATAGGCGAGAACTTTTCCAAGATTTTTCTTTGGCTGAGAAAGGGATGAGCGTTAGCATTGAGACACTAGAGAGCACTAGAAGGAAGAAGGTTGCCATTAAGGAAATCCCTATTTCCTGTCACTATGTCTCCTCAAGACTCAATCTAAAGGCGATAAGGCATGGACTTGGTGTAGTCTTGGCCGTGGTCAAGATTCGCATCAAGAGTAACTTGCACAGCTTGTTCAAGAAATAAAATATCGTTTAAGAGGAGATAAGCATTGGTTGAGTTTGTGAAAATGAATTCCATAAATGGGTGGCTTAAGTGAAGCGGTTATTGGTCTTTGCCGGTTACTTTTATCCTCATATAGGTGGCTCCGAAATAGCCATCTATGAACTATGTAAGAGATTAGTTCAGAAAGGATATGAGATAGATATTGTTACCTGTAATACGGAAAAGGCACCAATTATTGAAAAATTAGAGGGTTTCTCTGTTTATAGACTCCCTTCTTGGAATATTCTAAATAATATGTATCCATTGCCAAAGCCAACCTTAGCGACATTGAAAATCCTCCTGAAGCTTCTCAAAAAGAGACACGATTTAATAAATACACATACAAGATTTTTTATAACCTCTTTCGTAGGGCTAATTTTTGCCAAAGTAAAAAGAGTGCCCTTACTGCATAAAGAGCATGGTGCGGGACATATTACCCAATTAAGTAAGCCAATTGACCTGATTAGTCGGGTATATGACCATACTTTGGGAGCATTAATTCTAAAATTAGCCTGGAAACTTATTGCTGATTCAGCGGGGGTTCGTGATTTTCTCAGACATTTAGGCGTTAAGGAAACGGCTAAGATTACGATAATAAATGATGGCGTTGACGCGGAACTTTTCTCCACAAGAGAAACAAACTTGAAGAAGAATCTCAATCTGGGTAGAGCGACAATAATAACCTTTGTCGGACGTTTGATACCGGCTAAGGGCGTACAGGATGTGCTATCAATTTTCCCCGATATCAAAGAGCAATACGGAAAGGTAAAACTTTTGATTGTGGGCGATGGATATTACAAACAGGAATTACAGAAACTGGTGAGGGAGAAAAATAAAGATGATATTTTATTCTTAGGTCAAAAGAACAACCAAGAAGTGGCTGAGATTTTGAATATCACAGATATCTTTGTTAGTCCGTCCTACTTAGATTCCTCTCCATATTCCTTATTTGAAGCTGGGAATATCGGCATTGCACTCGTAGCAGCGGATACACCAGGAATAAGGGATTTTGTTAAAGATCATGAAAATGGCCTGCTATTTTCTCCGGGGGATGTTAAAACATTGAAAAATAAAATCTGTCAGTTGATTGAGGATGATGCTTTAAGAGGAAGATTGGGAAGGAATGCGCAGGTAATTTCCAGGGAAATGTCTAACTGGGATACCATTATTGATAAATGGACGAAGGAAATGGTGTAGCTTGTGAAGCGAAAACTAGGTGTTAGAAGCACCGGAACATTATCAGGCAAGAATGAGAAAATGACGGCAAGCATCTCAGTAATCGTGATTACTAAGAATCGACCGGTAAAGCTTGAGGCATGCTTGAGAAGTATCGTCTCCTCAAGTTACCCATATGAAGAGCTGATTGTGATTGATAGCAGCAATAAGCCAATTAGCAAACAAAATGAGAAGCTAACCAGAGACCTAGGTGGGAAATACTGCTACGAGAGCGTAAAGAGGCAAGCTGTTGCCAGAAACAAAGGGATAAATCTATCGTCTGGAGACATAGTAGTGTTTGCCGATGATGATTTTATAGTTGATAAGGACTGGATAAAGAATTTGATCGTTAACTACCGAGACCCTGAAGTAGTCTGCTGTACTGGAAATATAGTGTCCTATCGGGATGATGAGTCAAGCCGGCTCCGCGAAAACTTTGGGAGCTTCGATAGAGGGAACAAACGACGTGTTTTCACTAAAAAAGACTTTAGCATCCTTAAATTGATAAAACTGGTGGTATTTATTGGAAGCAAGAACTTGGGAGAAAAAACCCCTCTACCTTTTGCTCTAGGGGGAGGATTTCTCTCTTTCGCTAGATGGATTTTCAAGGAAGCAGGGTATTTTGACAACAGTCTAGGTAAAGGTGAATTTTCTACGGGTGAAGAGGTTGACATGGTGTATAGAGTAGCCAAAAGTAAATATAAGTGTGTTTTCGAACCTACAGCTATAGTGTACCATGACCACCCGAGAACTATCGAAGACGTAATAAAATTAGCCTATACTTATGGAACTTATCAATGGACGAGCTATAGAAAATTTCGCTATGACCTATATATGTGGCTGTGTTTCTTAGGGTCTTTGTTTTTATCGATATCTACACTAATTAAAGCAATACTGAAGCCAGATCGCGAACTCAGGCGAGTCATGGTTGCTCATCTTAGAGGTTTTTTCCATGGTTTTCGTCGAGTATAGAAATTTCACAATGCTGGCTTACCGGGCGAGGTCAATATGAAAATATGTATAATTGGAGAGCATTCGCCTCATCCTTGCGAGGCGATGATAAGCACAGCTTCTTGCTTGGTTGGGGAACTATCAAAACGTCACGAGGTTCTTTTCAAAGATGTACGGGATATATTTACCAGGGGTTTCTGGAAAGGTATTAAGGCTTTTAGCCCTCAAATAATTCACTATGTCCCCGGTCCTTCAATTATTAGCTTCGCTATAACAAAAGCTCTCTCACTCTATTGCCGGGGTGCCAAGATAGTAATGTCAGCTCTCCACCCTGCTCTTTCTCCCTTTTCTAAAATATTTATCCCTCTACTTAAGCCGGATTTGATTTTAATTCAATCGTATGGAAGTGAGCAGATGTTCACCCAATTGGGTTGTAGAACCGCATTTCTACCAAGTGGTGTAAATACGGATAAGTTTACTCCTGTCGCTAAGGTGACTAGGACTGCCTTGAGGCAAAAGTATGGACTTGATAAAGAAAGGTTTACCGTTTTGCATGTAGGACATTTTTTGAAGATAAGGGGGCTTGAAATTTTCGGGAGAGTGGTGAACGAAGATAATCAGGTAATTATCGTTGGCAGTCCATACGGGAAACCAGAGAGGGATGTATGGCAAAAACTCGAAGAGATGGGATGCTTGGTCTTTAGAGACTATTTTGAAAACATCGAAGAAATATACGCTTTGTCTGATTGTTTTTTATTTCCCACAAAGGATAAGTTAGGCAGTGTAGAGATGCCATTTTCGGTAATAGAGGCGATGTCCTGTAACTTGCCCGTCATTTCTACCAAGTTTGGGGCACTCCCCAGGGTTTTTGAACCAGGTAATGGCTTAATTTTCGTTGATGATACAAGCGGATTCGCCTCAGAATTGGAGAAACTCAAGAATAATAACAGCCATATTAAGGTCAAGACCAGAGGAAAGACATTGCCCTTTTCTTGGGACAAGGTAACTGCACAGTTAGAGGAAATTTATGATGCTTTGCTTGCTTGAGGTATAAGGGGGCTTGGGTATGAAGAATAGAAAAGGCACTCTAATATGTTTTATCGGCATTGACGGATCAGGTAAAACAACCCAGGCGCAGGCATTGGCTGAAACGATGAAAGAACGTGGTCTCATAAGTCAATATGTATGGGTTAAATTTACCCCAAGAGTAACCGAGTATATGATGAGAATTCTCAAAAGGCTACTATTTCGTAAGAAGGATGAATTCGCCGACTATTCTGGCTACTTAGATACCCGGAGAAAGCTGTTTAAGAACCGCCTTCTATTTACCTTTTATCATTGCCTAATGTTGGTTGATTATTACCTCCAGATTCTTCTAAAAATCAGGGTTCCGTTGATGAAAGGTAAAGTCGTAGTCTGCGACCGTTATATTTATGATACCGTAGCCGACATCGCATACGATTCAGATTATTCCCCAGAAAAGATAAGGAAAACATTAAAGTTTTATCTCCGCTTATTCCCAAAACCAGACAAGGTATTCTTAATAGATTTGCCTGAGGAAATTGCCTATCAACGGAAAAATGATATTCCGTCACTACAGTACCTATCTGAGCGGAGAAAAATTTATCTAAATATGAGTAGAGAACACGACATGATAATCTTGGATGGTACTGAGGGTGAATTAGAATTAGAAAGTGTAATACAAAGTAAAGTGGCTGTGACTTGAGTCAGTACCAAATCATTAAATAGCGATGCGGAATAGGTCACGTCAGTTTTTAAAGGTCAGTAATATGAGAAGCAGGACAAAATACGATTACAGGAAATATATTGCGATAGTCGCTTTCCTTTGCACTAAACCGCAGTGGGGTATTCAACGGATAAAGCAGAGGATTCGCCAATGGAAAGATAGATGGCATAAAAAACGTGTCGTGGAGTACAATAACTGTCTCTATTCCTTTGAGGATGCAATTACCAGTGTGACGCATTTGCAAGCCCCAGAGATAAAGAAGCTACGAGCGTCGGCTTCAGTAGCTGAGCTTAAACAATACATCAGTGATACTATATCGCATGTGTCCGGACCTTCTTTTCCCCTGAGTTCGTGTGCAAGCTTTATTCTGGGTGAAGCTTGTTACATTGTCTGCCGTGCTCTTAAACCCAAAGTTGTGATTGAAACTGGCGTTGCCTATGGGATTACAACTGCGTTCATCTTGAAGGCATTAGAGGAAAATCAGCAGGGTATTCTGTACTCCGTTGACCTGCCCCTGCCGATATTGGGCTATAAGAAGTTCGTTGGCTTGGCTGTGCCCCCACAGTTAAAAGAAAGGTGGCGACTTCATATTGGTGCAGCGGAGCATGTACTTCCTGGAATCTTAAAAACTGTCACGGGCTTGGGTATTTTTGTGCGTGACAGCCATCATACCTATGCAAGTATGCTAAGGGAGTTTGAGATAGTTTGGCCATACCTCAACTCGGGAGGGTTAATTATCTCAGACGATGCTGATATTAACGATGCTCTCTTGGACTTTGCCGGGGCTAAAAAGGTTACTCCGGTTATGATACCCCAGCCAGAAAAGCAAGTTAAGATTGGCATGTTTCTTAAATAACGATGTGATGCAAATGAAACAGACTATAGAATTGGTGAAATTTATAGGCTCGCCGTTCCTACCAGGGGCAGAGGTGCTAGAAGGCGACATAAAGGAACTATATGCTTGTGCAATCAGGAACAGGATACCGTTCTTCTATCTAGGGGCTCTCAAGAGGCAGGGTAAATTGGGAGAGCTCGTAGAGGACTATGATATAAGACAAAAAAGATATTTAAGGATGCTGGACGCAATGGTCAAGCTCTCCGATTTTTTTGACTCAATAAATGTTGAAAATGCTATCTTCAAGACCATTAAGCCGTATCCTACGGTATGTAACGATATAGATGTAATATGCCTCGGTGAAAACAACGACTATGAGAAAGCTATTGAAACCATGCTCGGAACAGGCTATGAAATGGCGCCCCCTCCTAGTGTCTCCCCACGACAAACGAAGCTCGTTCATTCTGTAGAGGGACACATGATAGACCTGCATAAAAATATAGGGATAAGTGGCATTGTATATATGGACAAAAAGAAGCTCAACAAATATAAGGAGAAGGTGAAACTTCCTAACGGAAAGAGAGTTAATGCCTTCAAGCCACAAGCTGAATTAGCAATCGTAATGCTTCACTCGGTAATCACGGAGCAGCTATATACGCTGGCGGATTACTACACCACTGTCTACAACCTCACCAAAATGGATGCCAAGGGAATTGATAGCTTCATTAATACTGTCAGGGAGAATAATTTGAGCCGCGTTGCCAGAATCTATCTTTCTCTCACGTTAGCTCTTCACCAGGCAGTCTTTGGAGAGGTATATGAGAAATTACCTGAAATGTTAGGCAAATTGGGTGGTGCCGACAAAACTGAAACTAAGCGGCTGGTAGAAAATGAGTTCAAAGCGCCGCACAAGTATCTTTTCATTACAGTAATTAAAGCTCTCTTGGAAAAGATGAAGGAGAGGGAAACCAGGAAAAGTATCTGGTCACAAATTAAATACTCACTAAATCCCAAGAATGCTTTATTTTTAGCTAAGGCTACTTATCACCATCGTACGAGAGAAGCGCAAGAAGAAGTTCAGTGGTAAGGGGTGGACTTCTATAGAGAAATATTTTGAGAGAAAAGAGGATTAGGAGAAATGACCCATATGAGTAGAAGGATAATAAATTACAACTCCGATTTCTGGAGGAAGAGGTCAGAGTATTATAACAAGCTAGAGTGGGCTAATAATCAGTTATATTTGGGTGCATTTGTAGAAGCGGGGAATTTCAAGAAAACCGACGTTGTATTGGATGTTGGAACTGGGACGGGAATTATCGCTCACGCAGTTTCTCCATTTGTAAAAGAAGTCATTGGGCTGGATAAGTCACAGCATATGCTGGAGCACAGCAACTGGTTTGGGAATATGTATTTCATTAAAAGGAACATTTTCGATCCTATATTTAAGGATGAGGTATTTGATAAAGTAACTGCAAGACAGGTTTTCCATCACATTTTAAGGGGTACTCAGAAAGCAATGAACGAGTGCTACCGGGTTCTAAAGAAGGGGGGACTGATGGTTTTTTCTGAGGGTGTTCCCCCATCACCAGAAGTTAAACAGGATTATATTGAAATCTTTAAGCTTAAGGAGAAGCGGCTAACCTTTATGGAAGAGGACCTTATTGCCTTGGTAGAGAGGGCAGGATTTAAAAATATTCAGAGCAAAATTCTTTGGTTAAGGAAAATGAGTGTAAGGAATTGGCTTGTCAATAGTGGCCTGCCACAGCCAATTCAAGGCAGGATATTTGACCTCCACGCGAATGCCGGGGATTACTTTAAAAAGGTTTACAATATGGTGGAGATTGAGGGAGACTGTTTGATAGATATGAAAATGGTCATACTAACAGGGGAAAAATGAATACGAAAAAGCCTTCAAATACTAGAGAAAATATTTTTAGACGTGAAGGAGCTGGAGCTAAGTATTCTAGAAACCACTAAACATAAAAAGGTGGGCTGTAATAATCATGCGAAATGTAACTATTCAGGAGATTAAGTCATTATATCCCCCTGAGCAAAAGAGCTTCGAAAGGTATAATCTTTTGCTTCACTATGTATTCCGGCCAATCTCTTACTATCTAGACTGGCTGGTGCTAAAGCTGGGCGTAACTTCAGCAAATAAGGTAAGCTGGAGCTCCTTAGCCGTAGGGTTTGTTGGCTGTGTTTATCTAGCTTTTGGCAATTACTGGCTTATGATAGCAGGGGCTATACTGGCCAATATCTGGGCTTTGCTTGACTGCGTGGATGGTGCCGTAGCCAGATACAACAAGGTAAGCAATACTTATGGTAAGATTACAGATAGCGCCTGCGACTATTTAATGGCTCTATTCTTGTTTACCGGCGCCGGAATCGCTGCTTATAACTATCCTGATTCCACCCTTAACTCATTGCTTCACCTCTTCAGTGATATGAATGTTGACAGAGGTGTTTTCCTGTTTTTAGGTGGTTGGGCCTCCTTTTTCTTTGTTTTCCCCAAATTTATTAGTGTTCTTTTTGCACAGCTTTCTCTGGAGAGCAGTCGGCATGATGTGGTGGCTGGACTGAGAGAAGATGTCCTCGGTGGTTTCCCTTATATAGTAGCTTCAAACTTGTATGGCGTCTGTTGTTTAGTTATGCCGATATTATTGCTGGCAACAATTTTGAGGTTTTTGGACATCTTTATCCTTTTGTGGGCGGTGATAAATACCTTTGCCGGTATATTCTTACTCATTCAAGTATTTAGAAGGGCAAGGTCAAGTGTTTAGTAAAGAAACAGAGACGGAAGGCAAAGAGAGGAAACTTAATCTAGCGGTGATAGCCACCCCATTTTACTCCATTCCGCTGGAGTTGATGTTAGTCAATTTTATAAACTTACTTGAGCCACTAGCAAACAAAATCTATGTAATTACGGGAAGGTTTCGCTACCAACCTAAAACAAGTCGGAAGGTTCATGTAATAAACATGAGAACGAGCACGACATTGGGATTGACACTTAAAAGAATCCTCATCTTTCTACTAGAGCAGCCAGGCGTAGCCTTTAATTTATTGAAGCTATCAAAAAACTTGGATGCTGTAATCCTTGCCTATGGAACGAGGACATATCTACTACCATTATTAACCGCCAAGCTATTGAGAAAGCGGGTATCTATGTTAGTAACCGGCTCGGAGTCAAAGGGAGTAAAGATACTATATAGTAAAAGGTGGCTCGGTCTTGGCCGAATCTATTCAACTATTGTAAAAGTATTAGAGAGAATCAATTTTCACCTCACCGACCAAATCACCGTAGAATCAGAGAGTATAACTGATTATCAAGGATTAAATAAATTCAGGGAAAAGATGGCTATAAGTGGAGCCATGTATATAGATACAAGCCTTTTCACAGTGAAAAAGGAAATAAGAGATAGGAGGAATTTGGTTGGGTATGTAGGGCGGCTGTCACAAACAAAAGGGATACTGAACTTCGTTAAAGCCATGCCCTTGGTATTGGAAAGGAGGGGAAATATCGAGTTCTTGATATGTGGGGATGGCCCGATGCTCGATGAAATAAAAGATGAACTGAAAGATAACGGCTTATATAATAAGGTTAGGATGGTGAAATGGATTCCACATGACGAACTTCCTGATCATTTTAAAGAGATTAAGTTGCTCGTCCTTCCTTCAGATAACGAAGGAGTTCCCGGTATAATTCAAGAAGCAATGGCTTGCGGTGTCCCTGCTCTAGTAACAACGGTTGGAGGCATGCCGGATTTAGTAAAGGATGAGGAAACTGGCTTCATTTTAGAAAATAATTCTCCAGAGTGTATCGCTAAAAATGTCATTAGGGCCTTAGAACATCCCAAGCTTGATGAGATTGCTCAAAATGCTCGAAGACTGATTGAGCAGGAATATGCTTATGAGGTCATGGTGGAAAAGTGTAAGACTGCCCTTGATAAATTAATGAAGGGTAGGAAATCATAAGGAGGAAATACTATGCAAATACCGGCGGCAAGGATATATTTTCCTGAGGAGGATAGAAAAGAATTACTAAAACAGATTGATGGAATTTTGCAAAGCGGGCAACTAACCCTGGGAAAATATACCAAAGAATTTGAGGAGAAATTTGCCCAGTATGTGGGCACAAGATACGCTATAGCGGTAAATAGTGGCACCAGTGCTCTGGAGATAATCCTGAGGGCGCTTGATATAGAGGGGCATTCTGTGGTGGTAACTACCAATACCTTTTTCGCTTCCCCAGCCTCAGTGATTCATGCTGGAGGCAAGGTTATTTTTGCCGATATAACCGATAATCTCTGTCTGGACCCTGATAGTGTAAAGAAAAGCATTCAGAGAGATACTAAAGCAGTAATGATAGTTCATATTGGAGGACTGGTTCCTCCGCAAATTACAGAGATTCAGCAAATCTGTAAGGAGAACGGTCTTTTTCTGATTGAAGATGCTGCCCATGCCCTCGGTGGTACTCTAAACGGGAAGAAAGCAGGAACATTTGGCACTGCGGCTACTTTCTCTTTTTACCCTACCAAAGTGATAACGTCGGCTGAAGGAGGAATGATAGTCACTGACGATGACAAGATATACGAGAGGGCACTGGTCTTCAGGGACCAGGGGAAAGCAGGGTTCTTTGGCAATGTACATACGGAAATGGGTTACAACTGGAGGATGAGCGAGGTTCATGCCGCCATCGGGTTATCCCAGTTTGCCCGCCTGGAAGAATTTATTGCCGATAGGAGAAGAATTGCCAAAATCTACGATGAGGAACTGGAGAAAATAGAAGAGGTAACTTCATTGAAAATGTCTCCAGAGATAAAATCAAACTACTACAAGTATGTCGCTTTCCCAAAAGAAGGTATGGATAGAGTATCAATCAAGAAGAAACTGCGCGAGAAATACGGAGTAAGTCTAAGTGGTGAAGTATATGAGCTGCCCTGCCATCTTCAGCCCATATTCAAGGAACTATATAACTTCAATGGCGGTGAATATCCTGTATCTGAAGACCTATGTGGAAGACACATCTGTCTTCCTGTCTTTGCCGGGATGACTGGAGAACAGGCAAGGTATGTGACAAAGTCCTTAAAGGAAGCAATCCGCTGATAGGAAGGAACAAAGATGCATCAGGGTAGCATTCAGAAGATATTATTAGTAGTTCCGCCCTTTTACCGATTGATGGGTGGTAGAAATAACTGGATTCATCTGGGACTGAGCTATATAGCTGCTACGTTGAACAAACAGGGTTACGAGGTGAAAATCTACAATGCTGGCCATGGAACTCAGGATAAAGACATTGACTTGGGAGGGGTGTTCGATGCCTATGATAGATATAGGGAAGTAATAAACGACCTAGGCCATCCCATATGGCAAGAGATTCTGGAAACAATTGAACAATACTCCCCAGACTTATTAGGCATCACTATTGTTTTTTCAGCTACTCTAAAGAGTGTAGAAAACATAGCACGAATGGTAAAACAGCGTGTTAAGCAGGTCAAAATTGTGGTTGGTGGCCCTCACGCCACTTTAGCGCCTAATGAAACCTTAAAGAGCGAGTATTTTGATTACTTGGTGAGAGGTGAAGGTGAGCAAACTCTTCTAGAATTGGCGCAGGACAAGAAGTTGATGGATATAGATGGTCTCAGCTACAAAGATGACCAGGGAAGGATTATACATAACCCCGATAGAAGGTTTATTGAGAATCTTGATGAATTGCCTTTCCCTGACCCTTGTCTACAACTTATTCCCCTTGGTGACATGAGCGAAAACTTTGGCGTCATTGCTACCAGCCGGGGTTGTCCCAAGAGGTGTGTTTTCTGCTCGAGCCCTCGTCTATGGGGAAAAAGGGTCAGGCATCGCTCCATTGATAATGTTTTTGCCGAGATGAGCCAGCGATATTATGCTCACGGCGTGCGAAAATTTTACTTTTCTGATGACAGCTTTAACCTAGATATAAATTATGGCAAAAAATTATGTCGCGCCATTATTGACAGCAATCTAAAAATTCAGTTCTTCTGCGAGGCAAATATTGCCCCATTTGATAAGGAATTAATGGAACTTATGAAAGAAGCAGGTTGCATAAGGCTAAAATTTGGGATGGAATCTGGCAGCGAGCGAATCCTTAAATTGATGAAAAAGGGAACAAACGCAGCACAAATTCGGGAGACCTGCTCTCTGGCCAGGCAAGTGGGTATACCCTTTACTCTTTATGTAATGATTGGTATGCCTACGGAAACGGTGGAGGAAATGCACCAAACACTGAATTTAGTTAGGGAGGTGGATGCCGATTATGTTAGCTTGAGTGTAGCCACACCTCAAATTGGCACTGAGCTTTATGAAATGGCAGCGGCAATGGCAATGGGAATAAAACCTCCACCAGAGAGCTGGGAAAGTTTTTATCATCAAAGCAAAGGCACTGTGCTGAATAGCAACGTAACACCTTCTCTTATCGAGGAATTCCTGGCTCTTAACGAAGAAAAGGGGAAGGGGCCACCATACAAACTGGCTCTGAAGGACTAAGAATACTTGCCAAATAAAAGAAGAGGAAATGAGCAAAAGTTTAGTTAAGAACTATTTTGACAGGAGGGTAATCGGATGAATATTGGAGTTATCGGTGGTTCTGGATTTATTGGCTCCCATGTAGTGGATAAACTAGTTAAACAAGGCCACAAAGTTGTTGTTTTCGACATTATGGAACCGTACAGAAATGATGTTCGTTACCATTACATAGATGTTACTAATCTCTCGAAAACTACTGTTGCATTAACCGGGGGTTATGATGTGGTATATATGCTGGCGGCGATGGCAGATGTGAATGACGTGTATAAAAACCCGGTAGAGGCTGGGGAAGTTAATATACATGCTGTGGCTAATGTGCTGGAGGCGGCGAGGAGGAGTAGTATTGGACGGGTTATCCTCGCCAGCACCGTCTGGGTATATGAAATGGCTCAGGGAGAAAAGGTTGACGAGGATAATCCGCTGTTCATTTCAAAAACAAAGCATGTATATACTGCCTCAAAAGTTGCCGCAGAACTTTATTGCCATGCCTATCAAAGATTATATGGGCAGAACTTCACCATTCTTCGTTATGGTATTCCTTATGGACCAAGGGCGAGAGAATCAACAGTTATTGCTCTATTTAGCAAGAAAGCCCTCAGTGGTGAGTCGCTCACCATTTTGGGGGATGGGTCGCAATATCGAAACTTCATCTATGTAGAGGATTTAGCTGAGGGAAACGTGGCAGCGCTAAAGGAAGTGGCAATAAATCAGACCTATAATCTAGAGGGCATTCATCCAGTTACAATCAAGGAAATCGCTGAAGGGGTGAAAAAATTGGTTGGAGATGTGGCTATTGAATATAAAGAGGCAAGGCCGGGAGATTACAGCGGTGCTCTTGTATCTAACGAAAAGGCTAAAAGAGAACTTGACTGGGAACCTAAGGTTGATTTTGAGGAAGGGTTAAGAAAATATATTGAGTGGTATAAAAAGAGTATTTAGGAATCAAAATAAAAGAAACGCCTTACAATCTATAGCTCTGCCTAAACCGATTTTCATCTTAAGTGTAGATTTGGAGCTAGCCTGGGGTTATATATTGTACCCGGAAGGTAAGGCACTTGCTTTATTACGAAGTGACCCTGACCAAGGAAGAGGAGCCGTGAATTTTCTGATAAATGTGCTGGAAAAATATGATATCCCGGCAACCTGGGCAGTGGTAGGTCAGTTGCTTTTGGGTAAAGGACAAGGAAAGGGAATAATCTCTCCAGAAATGCCCCAATTCAAAGAGGGATGGCTGGATTGGGATTTCTACCGTAAAGTTTGCGACTCACCTCTTTACTACGGTGTGGATATTATTGATAGAATTTTAAAAAGCTCGGTCAAGCATGAAATCGGCCTTCACTCCTTTTCTCACACCCTATTCTCTCAGTGCAGCCGAGATGTTGCCAGAGCAGAGGTTGAACAAGGACTAAAGGCAGTGAAAAGATTTGGCATCAACCCTGTCTCCTTTGTCTTTCCGGAGAACGAGATAGGATATGTAGATTTACTAAAGGAGAACGGGTTTCAAATTTATCGAGGTGATGACTTAACACGAGGGAAAAAGAACCAGAAACTATTGATTCGTAAGTTCAATCAAGCGATAGACGAGGTAATCGCATCACCAGTAGAACCGAAGTGGATGAGTGGCATATGGGAGATACCAGGCTCGATGCTTTTTTGTGATTCTCAGTTGCCCTTTACTCTCCTGCCTCGAGCTAGGTTTGGTCTTAGCCGAGCTGTGCGAGCCAATAAGGTGTTCCATATATGGCTTCATCCCCGTAACCTGCTATCATATAAACGACTAGCAAAGGATCTGGAGAGATTCCTTGCTCTTGTCGCCCAGAAGAAATATGAGGGCAAGTTGGAAGTGATGACCATGGGTGGGTTAGTTTCCTACCTAAACCAAGAAATAACTGAGGCAGACAAGGGGAGCAACATCTAAAAGTTAGAAGCGGGTAAAGAGGTTAGTTAAACATGGGGGAACTTTGGTTAGAAAGGCTCTATAAAGAAGGGGACGAAGCGAAAATCTATGACCTTTGGAGAGTTGTATACCCTGATGATGAACGCAACTGGGCAGAATGGATAAAATGGTGGGATTGGTTGTACGGAAGCAACCCCAGAGGAACACCAAAAATATGGCTTGCGGAACACATCACAACTGGAGCAATTATAGGCCAGTCTGCAATAATACCGGTTGGGGTAAAAGTAGGACAGAAAATTGTTACAGGTTTTCAATCAATAGATACCATGACGCATCCTGAATATAGAGGGTTAGGAATTTACACGACCCTTGCCAAAAGAGCTTATGAAGATGCCAAAAATGAAGGCTGGAGCATTGGGTATAGATTTCCTAATAGGTTCTCATATCCTATAGCAGTCAAAAAACTAGGCTGGTTTGATATTGCTACTATGCAAATATTGTTGAAGCCGCTCAATTGGGCAAACACCCTAAAGCTCAAGATTAGCAATAGATTTTTATTAAGGCTTGGCGCAATAGGTGGCAGCTTAGTGGATAGAATATTTTATAGAGCTAAAAAAGCTCCTATTGTGGAAGGCTTAAAAATTAGCCGGGTTACCTCTTTTGACGAGCGCCTCAATGAATTCTGGAATAAGATAGCTCCGCAGTATCCAATAATAGTAGTAAAAGACAGCGATTACCTTAATTGGAGATATATTAACGTTCCTGGCAGGAGTTATGTAGTATACGTTGCTGAGAGTCGAAAAATAATCCAAGGGTTTGTGGTATTTCGATGCACTCACTGGCAAAACACAAAAGTTGTCATGATCTTTGACGTTCTCGCTCAGACGGAACAGATAATTCTGAATCTACTTATGTCTGTTTCAGAATATTGTCTTAAGGAAGAGGTAGACTTAATTTCTTGTGATATGACAGCAAGCAAATTGTACTTGCGAGCTTTTAAAAAGAATGGATTTATATGCTTACCTCCCATGATAAAAGGAAGGCGTTTATGTGCATACTTATGCGACCCTGACATTTCTATGGATTTCTTAAAGAACTCGCACAATTGGTTCGCTCAGTCGGGAGATTCAGATACTCTCTAGGAGGGGAATTCTATATGAATGTTAACTTTTCCTATGTGCTAGGTAAGAATACTAGGAGAGCTTCTGAATGAACATATTGTTCCTGACCCCGGTTGATTTAAGTAAATATGGAGAAAGAGTTCATGTTTGTAACATGGCTTTGGAATTGGCCCGATTAAACCATAATGTAAAGCTAATATGCAGAGATACGAAGGCATCCGGTAAAACAGTGGAAAGGGCAGGAAAAGGTGCTCTTTCAATTAAACGGGTTAGGGGTTTCCGAGGATTTCACGCTATTCTCTATATCCCGCAAGCCCTATTTTATGGAATAAGGTGCATTGCTGCTAGTAAAATAGATGTTATTTATGAAAGGCCAGGGTTTTTACCTGTTGGGTATTTGTTGAGCAAGTTTTTCAGGAAACCTTTGGTTATAGCTGTTCAGGGCGCGAACTACTACGAAAGCGAAGTAAAGTTAGCGGATGCGGACAGCAGGTTTCTGACCAATAGATTTGTACTAGCAATACTAAAAAAGATGACGAAAATGAGTTACAAGAGCACCAGCAGGATAATTGCGGTTACACCACAGATAAAGCACCTAATTTGCACCCAATATGAAGTCAATGCCGACAAAATAATGGTGAGTTCTAACGGAGCAGATACCAATCTATTTAGACCTATGGAAACCAAAAAGGCTAAAAAAGAGTTGAATCTTGATGGAAAAGTACGATATGTTTGCTTTGTTGGCAGCCTTGGCCGCTGGAAACGAGTATATTATCTCATCAGAGCCGCGCCAGAGATATTGGAAAAATGTCCAGACGCGGGGTTTTTGGTCGTCGGCGATGGTAAATTTAAAAAAGAGCTCATGAACCTTGCCCAAGGAGAAGGGGTTTTGGATAGGTTCGTTTTCACTGGGTCAGTCTCTTATGAAGATGTCCCTAAATATATTAATGCCAGCGAAGTGTGCGTGGCTCCTGCAGCACGTGATGCCAAAATTAAAGTAACAGGGAGTTCCCCGCTAAAGATTTTTGAATATATGGCCTGTGGTAAGCCTGTAGTTACCGGCAATGTAGAGGGTGGTAGGGCGGTGATAATTGAATCGGCTGCTGGTCGTGTGGTCAATCCAGAGCACTCCTCTGAACTGGCAGGTACAATTGTAGAATTGCTCAAGGACAAGCGGCTAAGTCAACGATTGGGGCAGAACGGAAGGAAAGTTGTTGTTGAAAGATATAGCTGGGCAAGTGTGGTCAAGAGAGTGGCTGAGGTCTGTCAAAAAACGATACAGGAACGAAATAAATAAAAACTGATGGCAATGAGGAAAATAATGATAAGTACCCGCTGGTTAAAGTTTATCAAAGAGAAGCTGACGGGGAACGTGCTGGTGAGGAAAATAACAGGTCCTATCCTAAATTCCAGCAGAATAATATGGAATGTTGTGGGGTTTAGCGAGACGGCGAGCATGGTTTGCTCCGGAGGTTCGCTTGATGCGGAGCAATTCGAGCTGTCGGGAGCAAAAGTGGCTGATGAATTAAGAGGTTTCATTGAACCCACTTTTGTGGTAATGGATTTGGGTTGTGGAATGGGAAGAGTTGCCAAATATTTGGCCTCCAGTTGTAAGGAGCTTCATTGCGTAGATATCTCGAGAACCCTGCTCCGACGGGCGAGAAATAGGCTCAAAAATTATCCCAATGTCTTCCTACATAGGAACGATGGGAGGACTCTTTCTTCCTTTCCGGATAATACCTTTGACTTTATCTTTTCAGTAATAACGTTTGCACACGTGGAAAAAGAAGACGCATATTCATACTTAGTGGAGATTCATAGAATCCTGAAGAAAGGAGCCAAAACATATCTCCAGTTTCCAAACTTCTTGGATGAGCACATCTTCTACAGGTTTACTAATTATGCCAAAAACCCCCGTAAAAGAAGTGCAGCACGGATTAGGGGCTACACTTCCCCTGAGCTGGAATTAATGCTAAAAGAAGCCGGGTATAGCAAGTTCACTCTATCAAATGTAAGTAGCAGTATTTTTGTGCTTGGTGAGAAGTAGGTCAGGATTAGGGATGGTCTCATTTAGATATGGCGAGCACTATTATGAAAATGGCACAAGCGACATTGTGTCTTTAGAGAAAGGAGGCGAAATGAATAACAAAAGGAAGTTTTCAATGACTATGGTGAGAATGATAAACTTCATGTTAGAAACATTAAAGGGGAGAGCAAAGCGGTCTAACTTGGCGAGAAGGATATTCTACTCACTAGGCATGGAGATGTTTTACAATTTAGGCGCATTGACTGAGAAGGCAGCTTTGCACACTACCATCAACACCACGAGCCTAGAACTGTTTGATTGGCAGGGTGAAGAATTGGCCAATGAGCTAAAACTAAGAATGCCTCGTGATTCGGTTGTATGCGACTTCGGATGTGGGATAGGGCGACCAGAGAAGTTTCTTGCACCGTACTGTAAGGAAATCCACGGAGTAGACATTTCAAGGGGAATGCTTAGACTAGCAAGAAGACGGCACAGGGATATTCCAAATGTTCACTTTCATAAGAACAACGGGAGAGACTTATTCATGTTTCGCGATTGTACCTTCGACTTTGCCTTTTCGGAGGCAGTGCTACAACACAACGATAAAGAACGCATTGTTTCGTTGCTAATCGAGCTATTTAGAATATTGAAACCGAAAGGCAAGGTCTATCTGCAATTTTGTAATTTGCTGTGTCGATACAATCTCGATTGTTTCATTGAGGGTAGCAAAGACAAGATTCTAACTCCAGTAAGGATACGTTATTGGTTACCAAAAGAGGTTGAGATAATAATCAAAGCAGTAGGGTTCGAGCTAATCAACTTGGAAGTGAAGAGCGACTTTCACGGTGAGAATAGAGAATGCTTGGCAGATAATTATCACCGAGATTATAGTATTTGGGTATTTGCCTCAAAGCCGTAAGTTATTGATTGCCCATATGCGTCATGAGTCGATGTTAAGAGACACTGGGAGGAAACAAGAGTAAAGGATTGGCATGGTTGGTATTTTCTCTAAACAATGGCAGAAGCGTGATTTTAGCTTGGATAAGGTCATTGCGCTCCTTATCCTAGGCACCACGGTACCCATCATTATTGTGTCGGTTAGTATAAGGCACTATGGGATATATGTACCTGCCATTCTCGCTATCTCATCTCTCCTCTACCTGCTGCTCAGGGGAAAGCTGTCCCAGAGCGGGGGCTTGACTGTATTCCGAGAAGCGAACCGAATTAGAGCAATCAGCCACATCATTTTCCTAGTCAGCCTCAGTCTGAGCGTATGGGTTCTCCGGGGTAATTTATATTACAGACCGCCCCTTTATTTTGTCCTATGTCTAGTGGCTGCTGCCTCCATCGTCTTGGACATATTCTGTTTGAGTGAAGCAAAAACCTCACATATTGTTGTTGCTCTATTTAAAATCATTGCCTTGAGTTTCGCTATCTATGGAGGACTCTACTATCTATTTCCCGGGTTTGCTGGTAGTGATCCCTGGTGGCACTACGGGTGGATTCAGGAAACAGTAGCTCAAGGGCGTATCACTGAAGGCTACTTCCTTTCTAATAGCGGTTATTATCTATATCCGTATTTTCAGCTCGTTGGGGCTATAACACACACTCTCACCTCGCTCTCTATTCATGATGCAATGTTTGCTTCCATTGGGGTTTTTGGAGCGGTATCTTGCCTATTTATATTCTTAGTCAGCCGCAAACTGACCAACAGTGTAAGAGCTGGGCTCTTATCGGCGCTCATCGTGCCTCTTACTGGTGCCGCTATTCTGAGAGTCACAGCAATAATTCCCATGTCACTCGGCTTTTACTTTGTCTTAGCCATTATGTATCTCCTTTTCTGTCGTGATAGGAGGGCATTTCCAGATACCCTGTTACTTATACTTTTATCAATATCGGTGATATTTACTCATATGATTGCCACTACAGTACTGTTATTAACCCTCGTTGCTATTTTTGTTGGCATGAAATTCTACAAAAGAATGAGTAAACCTGTTATCATTGCCTTATATGAACCGGTCTCTTTAACCTTTGCAGCCCTTTTTGGGGTAATTATGTTCACTAAATGGATGCAAGTCCCGCCGGGAGGTGGGGCATTTTTTGATTATACCCTTCGCGGTTTAGTTCAATCGCTCGAGCAACAGGCTCAGTTTTTATGGGCAGCACCAGCTACGACTTATACCATCCCTGTTGGAGTTCTAATTCTTAATCAAGCGGGATATTTCCTTTTGTTGTTTTTGGCTATTATGGGTTCTTTAATCTATCTCCATCCTCAGAATCGCACCGGACGTAGGACAGCGTTGCTGTTTACAGCCGGTTTACTGATTGTTACGCCATATGTATTTGGGCTGTTTGGGTTAACGAATATAGCGCCGTCGCGGTGGAACTTTTTCTTCTACACGGGGTTAGCAATACTGGCAGTGCCAGGCCTCATGGGGTTGGCCAGTATTGTGAGGAGAGGCATCATACGACCAGCCGTAATCATGTTCGGAGTACTCGTGATTTTGTTTACGATGATTACCAATGTATCAGGGAACGGCGATAGTCCTTTCTTTTACAATGGAGCAGATAGGAATGGTTTCACCCGGTCAGAGCTCATTGCCATGCATACTCTATCAGATATGGGATATGGACGCCCCGAGACAGATGCACTCTATGGTGACGCATTTGTCTTCGTAATAGGCTATGACGAGTATATGGAGATGATATCACGAGATAATAGGATATTCATACAGAGGAATTACTATCTTCATCACCCCGAGTGGAATAGCAGATATAATTCTAGGTTACATGTGGGCATTATTGGTTACCTTAGCAAAAGCGTGGTGATTGCCGATTATGTGAGAGAGCAGGGGATAGATAGAGGACCGCTTATATATAGTAATCCAAATGTAACGGTCTATGCTATGCCCAAAGCGTCTGAAGTTGAGTAAAGTTGGATTAATATGGAGCAAATCAGGAAATTTACTTTTGATGTAGGCTGGGTCATTGTAAGCTCCGTTGCTACTTTGTTCCTTGGTTTCCTGCTAAGGCCAGTTCTTGCCAGATGGCTTGGCGCTGCTGACCTCGGTCTATATCAAATGGTTATCACCGTGCAGGGGATAGCTGTACTTGTCGCTACTCTGGGAATTCACATAGCTCTGGTAAAATATATTGCCGAGTATAAGGATGATAAAAACAGGATTTCCCAATTCGTATCCACTAGTCTCATCGCCACAATAATCTTAGGTATACTTACCGGCTTCCTCCTTTATATCCTTTCAAGCCAGATCGCCGGTATTTTTGATATGCCTGCGCTGGCAGGTCTCCTCAGAACTCTTGCCTTTGTATTTCCTTTTACTTCCTTTCAGGGGTCTCTACTGGGACTGTTTCATGGCTTGCGAAAGATGAAGAAATGGACCTCCGTGATGATTCTGCAAAGCTTTTTGATGGTTGCATCTACAATAGCTTTCGTTTGGCTTGGATTCGGTATTAAAGGAGCAATATTTGGAATACTGGTTTCCGTAGTAGGAGGATGTATTGGAGGGCTATATCTATCAAGGCGTTTGTTTCGTTTTAATCTTAAGGACTTCATACGGAATTTTAAGAAGCTGATTTCCTTCGGCGCCCGCTCATTTGCTGGAAATACAGTAGGTCTCCTAGCTAACCAAGCAGATGTCATAATGATAGCCTATTTTCTAGCTGCCAAAGATGTGGGCTATTATAGCATTGCTGTTAGCCTGAGTATTTTCTTCTCTTTTGTCCCTTTGGCAATTCAAAAGATAACCTACCCCACGACCTCAGAGTATTGGGCTAAAGGCAATCGGCACGCACTGAACAGGATGATTGATAAAAGCATGAAATATTCTGCCTGCATCTTGTTGCCCGTAGGGCTTGCGGTTGGTTTTTTTGCCGAGGGGATCGTTACCTTAGTATTCGGTGAGGATTTCATTTACGCTGTGGCACCTCTATATGTGCTGCTCGTCTCCAGGGTAATAAGGGGAAGCACCGACTTGCCTATAGGGGGGTCCCTTGGTGCCATTGGGCGTCCAGAGTTAAATGTAATGCTTAATGTCATTGCTATGGTGACCAATATCGGGTTGAATATTTTACTTATTCCTCGTTTGGGTATTTTAGGGGCAGCAATGGCTACTACCATATCCTTACTACTATGGAGTGCTATCTTTTTTGTGCTGGTAATAAGGATGCTGCGTGTGAAGATAGATTTTAGATGGTTTGCGCAAGCAATAGGATTGGCTGGAGTGGGAGTCCTCTTGTTTTTAGGCGGAAGTAGGCTGATAAATCCCTACATAGTAGGTGGCATCATACTCTGTGCTTATGTGGTTTTAGTTTTTACAGTATTCCTTAAAGCAGAGGATAGAGCCATCTTCAAGTCATTAGCCTACTCAATGATATTTCGGAGGTGATTTTATGCCTGGATTAGCTGGAATAGTGCAAAGTAATGCTGACAACCGTCATCTTCTAGATAAGATGATTAACTCAATGAGGCATAGACAGGGATATAGACTGGATAGCTATCACGATTCGTTCTTTGATATAGCACGATTGCATCTAGGTATATTTAATCCAGAGTCACAGCCAATCTTCAATGAAGATAATAGCCTATGCATCTTTATGGAAGGCAAGATTTATGGCTACGAGCACAACTTAGATAGATTAAGGCATAAGGGGCATATATTAAAAGCTGATAATGATGCTGAGTTCTGCCTTCACTTCTTTGAGGAAAGGGGAGAGGACTTTGCCAAGGAATTAAATGGTTCGTTCATATTGGTTATCTGTAACCTCAAAGAGAAAAGGTTATTAGTGGTTAACGATAGATATGGACTGAGGCCACTCTATTATGCGGTGAATGATAATAAATTGTTATTCGCCTCAGAAGTAAAAGCCATTCTTGAAGATAGGTCGTTCAAAAGGCAGCTCAATGATGAGACGATAGTTCAATACCTAGTTTATGGAGGAGAGGTAAGCGGCAATAAGACATTCTTTAACGGTATAGAGGTATTGCCGCCGGCATCAATATTTAACTACCAGGATGGTAAGTTCTCGATTAAACAATACTGGGATTTTGATTACCAGCCTGATTATAGCATTGCTGCCGACGAATACGCTGAGCAACTGGCAGCGGTATTCAGCAAAGCAGTGAATATACGCGTCAGAGGCAATCTTCGATGCGGCTTGGAACTTAGTGGTGGTTTAGATTCCCGGCTGATTGTGGCAGCAATGGATGCAGAGTCAATGTCTAAAACGATTGCCTATACCTTTGGCGCAGCAGGCTGTAGTGAATATAGAGTGGCTCACAGGGTTACCAAAGAACTAAATATGAAGCATGTTTTCTGCGAATACAACCCTGATGAAGCTATTCCCTATAGCAAAGAGACAGTCTATATCAGGGACGGTTTCGGTACCATGTCAGTGGGACCTATCTTTCATGTTGAAGACACCAAAATAGCCAACAACGCTGATGTCCTGATTAATGGTACACCGGGTGATTTAACGCTTGGCGGAGGCTACCTGAATCAAAGCATTCTGGCTGCTAAAAGTAACGAGGAGTTATTTCTTCTGTTGGAGACGAGGCGGCAATTTCCAGAGGATATGGTGACTAAACTTTTTGCCAGCGGTTATTATGCCAAAGTTAAACATATGCCGTTAAGCCTAAGAAGAAAAGCACTGAATGAGTCGAAGGGAGAACACCCGGGGAACAGGGTTGACTATTTCTTCTTACAGAATAGAGAAAGGCGGGTCGCATTGACAGGTGATATACTAAGCAGGGTAGGGCACGAAACAGCAAGCCCCTTCTATGATAATCATTTTGTTGATGTAATATTGAAGACGCCCCCGGAGTGGAGATTAAACCATCGCCTTTATGTAAAAGTGCTAAAGAGACTATCACCGCAATTAGCCAGAATACCTTATGAGAAGACGATGGTCCGCGCCGATGCCCCCCTTTTCTGGTGGCGGATGGGAAGTAGGATAAAAATAGTCAAATTAAGAGCGGCTAGAGCAGTCAGGTATCTGTCTAGAGGCAGGATATCGTTATTTAGCGGGCTGCAAATGATTGGCGCTCCTGAATGGATTAAGACAAACGAGAATTGGAAAGAACTGGTGGCAGAACTACTACTGAGTAAGGAAGCTCTAAGCAGAGAATATCTCAATACAGAGTTTGTTGGTCAACTTGTTAAAGAACATCAAACATCTCGGCTTCTGCGGCTTATGAGCTTTGAGCTATTTCTTAGATTTTTTACCCGCAGAATATAGGCGGCATTATCCTCTGTGCTTATGTGGCTCTGGTTTTCATGGTTCTGCTTAAGGGAGAGGATAGAGCCATCTTCAAGTCTCTTGCTTCTTCGTTGATACCTCGCTGGCTTCGTCGTTAGGCACAATGCATCTTGTGGTAGGGTTCCTGTCTTAACCAAAATATCTGTCGATACTATCTTCGCTGCTTTTGGCTAACTCATGCCGTGGACTTTGTTTAATATATTGGAAAAACTCTCTCCAGAACTCATAACTTCTGTCCATGAAATTTCCAATATGTGCCATATAGCTATGCACAGGTTTGTTAGATAATCTACTATAAAATAATAGGTCGTTCCTAATATTTTTTGGGTTAAATAATCTCCTGGAAAATTGTAGATTATGCTTTATATTTCTTGGCACGAGCCACCTTTTTACATCCTCTAGCCTATCTATTGGAAGATATGTGTCATGGCTCCAGATTCCCAGACTCTCACGAGGCAAAACTGTCAGGTTTTGAGACATATCGTGTTTATATGGATGACCGGCACGCTTCATACTGTTGCGATGGGAAACCAGATATTTTACCCCATATTCAGCCAATATCCTATCGGTAACCCCTAATTCCCAGGCATGCTCTGGAGGGACAACCAATTTGGGGAAATCCCATCCCAGGGCTCCATAAATTAAGGAACTTTTATGGATATGCTCTTGCTGTACTTCTTTAGGCACAGGCGTATGGATATCGAGAAGATAGAATTCGCCAACATGATTCTCATGGTCGTGGATTAGTCCATGATAACCGATTTCAATATATTCATGGTTCTTTTGCAGCAGGTCAATCAACTCTTTTGCGTAGCTTACTGGCTGTCCGTACCCAGAGGCATTATTTATATCCAGGTATTGCATGGTAAAGCAGATGGGAATTCTAATCTTGAACTCCTTAGCCAATTTCAGGATGTTTGTGTAAGCGTCAAAAGTGATTGCTTCGCCAGGATTAACGGGGTTCTCCGGAGTTACGCAAGGAAAACCACCGTCATCCACTACTATGAATACTGGATATTTTCTATGCCTAATATGTATCAATATCGCCCTCTGTGAGGTGCCATAACTTGTGGTTTAAGATAACACTGGAGGGAAAATCAGGTCTGTTCGGCCGGACCATAGGACACGACTCTCTCATACCGTGATACTCAGTAAAACCGTGGGCTTTGAGTAGACCGTGGGGAGGACTATGCTCGAACATATGGAACATAGCCATGTCCATACCCTGTTTTCTTAAATAGTCTAATCCATCAGATATCAGAAGTGATGCTGCCTCTTCTTTCCCTGGCATGAACAGCAAATCAACTATATACCCAATCTTAATTTGCCCTGGCTTACTTCTTAGCACTATGAAGCTAACTAGGATGCCAGCTTCCTCGGTGGCTAGAACAGTATAGTTTACATCAGGGTGGTAATGGTAACGCCAGTTCAAGTATTTAGAATCCTTCCAGACACTGATGGGGTATATATCCTTAACCTTCGACCAGAAATCGTCAAAACGTCCATCAAAAGCACCTATGCTATCAATCTTAACATGTCCATCAGGTTTAAGTCTTGGACTGCCCCTCAATGATTTCAAAAGGAGTCGAGTAGGGCTCTTAGCGATAGCGCGTCCTATGCTAGCCCTTGTTTCTCTTTGGATTATGAATTTGGGATTAAGAATCTTCACTAGGCGAGGAAGTCTTGCCAAGTCAAACCGGATTGATGATTTGGGATTAAGAATCTTCGCTAGGCAAGGTAGTGTTCCCAAGTCAGACCAGCCAAGCTTTAGTGCTAACGGACGGGACTGCTCATTGGGAAACCTGTAAAGTAGCTCTATACCTTGCGAGGCAGCGTAAGTGTAGGATTCCTTGGCTAGGGAGGTATAGATACCCCGCCCCTGGTATTCTGGATGAGTCATTGTATCTACAGATTGGGCCCCCAAGATTTTCTTGCCACCTAAGTTCATCGGGACAGGCAACAAGGCAGCTTGCCCCACGATTTTACCTCTGTCCTCGGCAACAAATGTACAAACTTTGCCTACAGGGTTATCCCAAAACTCCCATCTCCACTGGTTGATTGAGTAACTTATTCCGTGTACTCTTTTCGTTAATTCTAGGATGGCTTGGCCATCTTCTGGGGTGATAAGTCTGTGCTTCAAACAAGTGGTCATGACATACTTCTCTCTGGCACAAAATCGGTATTTATATATTTCATCACTTCACAGCCAAAGTCTTTAACAATATTGAGTATTGCTGGTATGAAATCGCTGGAGTCGGGAGGAGGAATTTCTATGTGCTTTTGTATATACTTGGATTTAACTGTGGGGATGCGATTACAGTGGGCATATATTACCTGAACTCCTCTCTTGCCAAGGGAGCACACGGTATTTAAGTCCGGCGCTGCACCATCGGCTGTAGCCTCTGTCAGAATAAGGCGTCTCGGTAAATCCATGCTGTTCTTAAAAACCTCTAAAGTTTAGGGTAATGACTTGATTTTTATGGTGATGTTAAACCTTTTTCATTAATTTACTAATCGCATCCAACAATTGCTGTTCCGGAAAACGGAGAGCAATCACTGGAATATCAACAATCTTCTCCAGCGTGGTGGCAGCAATAGGACCACAGATTATGCCCTTTACTCCTTCTTTTTCGGCAGTTATACCCCGAATTATTTCTTCCTCTATAGTTGTGGCTGGATATTCCTTTATTTTTACATCGGTTCCGCCTATTTTTTGTCTCCTGTCAATCATGTCCAGGGCTTCTCTGGTAGTGATTACGGCGATAACGAAATCGTGCTCCAGCTCTTCCCGTTCCCTGATAGTTTTGATGATTTCTTTTAGGGTTGATACCCTGAAATCCTTTCTGCCGGAAACGACTTTATATAAAGTGCTTTCTGGAATACCACTTTCTTTAGCAAACTCCTTTATGCTGAGACCCAGTTTGGAAATTACTTGTTCTAATCTTACTCCAAACTCGTCTTCCAAGGAGGCTTTTAATAATTCCAGCCACATAATCTTACCTTATAAGGATAAATTAGTAGCATTTTTAGCCCTTTTAGGCAAAAATGCTTGACAGAAAGAGATTCTCATTTCATAATTCTAAGGTATTGTTGTAAGAAAGTCAAACTATATTGAGGAGGGACAAATGATGAGAAAACTAGCGATAGTAGTTTTAGCAATTGGATTAGTAGCTGCATTGGGCGTTACTTCCTGTGGGCCGGCGCAGGAAAAAGGGGTTACACTCGTCAGATATGGAGGGCAATTTTATCCCGGTGAGTTTTTGCTGTATGGGAATCCAGAGCTCTGGTCAAAATATGGGATACAGGTTGAACATACACTGTTCAGCTCTGGAGCGGAGAATAATGAAGCATTAATTGCCGGAAGGATTGATATCAATTGCGGGGCTGACAGCAAGACAATAGCTATATTTAATGCCATACCAGATGATGCTCTAATAATCGGCACTGTGCAGAGGGGGAATCGCTATACGACGATAGTGAGAGCTGATTCGCCTTATCAATCTTGGGATGACCTGGTTGGGAAGACAGTGGCGACAAGATTTGGTACTGGAGCTGAGGCGGTTTTAAGGAGATATTATGAACGAGAAGGATATGAATGGGAAGATTTTAAATATGTGAATTTAAAGATTGAAGATATGATAGCCGCCTTGGAAACAGGGCTGATAGAGGCTTTCACTGCCTGGGAACCTACGGCAGCAATTGCTGAAGCGATGGGTATAGGGAAGATGTTAAGGACTTACGGTGATGTTGCCTTGGTGCCAGCATCTATCCACACTACGAAAGAGTTTGCCGAAAACAATGAAGATGCGGTGGTAAGGTTTCTTGCCGCACATCTGGAGAAGGCAGAGCTCATTAAAAACAACCCGGAAGAGGCAGCCAAGATAGCTTCTGAGGCGGCAGCAGAGAAGGGCATAACAATTTCACCACTGGCCTTTGAAAAAGTATTTAATCGTATAGATTTCAGCATAGATTTTGATGAAACAATAATCCAGGCCATTAATGAAACGGCGGACTTCTTATATGAGCAGGGGAAGATTAAAGAAAAACCGATGCTTGTCTGGGACAGGAGTTTTCTGGAAAAGGCAAAGAAACTGGTTAAATGAAGGTAATGTAAGACTCGAGTTGGATTAACTTAAAATGTCGTTTGGAAAGATAAAGGGGAATTTACGTTCTGTTTTTTATTTTCTCATTCCTATTGTCGTACTATTAATAGGGTGGGAACTATTCTCCAGGCTGGGTATAGTAAATCCTGTTCTGATATCTAGACCTTCCCAGATATCTGTAGTCTTGTATGACTTGCTCAAAGCCGAATCAGCCAGTGGCCATTCGATTTTACTGGTCCATATCTTCACCAGTTTGTATCGCCTGGTATTTGCCTTCATTATAGCTATCATAGCTGGTATAGGAATCGGAATTTTAATGGGGGTGAATAAGCACATCTATCGGTTTTTCGACCCCTTGATTGCTGTACTAATGCCGATTCCGGGTATAGCCTGGGCACCGATTCTTATGTTATGGCTGGGTTTTGGTGATCCAACTATTATAACCGTTGGTGCTTTAGCTACTTTTTTCCCTATAGTCTACAATACGGCGACCGGGGTTAGAGCAGTTGAAAAAAACTTAATGTGGGCAGCCCAATCGATGGGTGCTAGCAAAAGAACCGTCTTTGTCAAAGTTTGCCTGCCGGGGGCTGCCGCCTACATTCTCACCGGTTTTAAGCTAGGATTAGCCAGGGGCTGGAGAACCATTATAGCGGTAGAAATGATTGCTGCCAGCCTCTGGGGCTTGGGATTTATGATATTTGACGCTAGAGAATATTTGCGGCCCTCCATCATCTATGGGGGAATACTGGTCTTGGCTATAATCTACCTTCTGATCGAGAATGTCCTGATTAAGTGGATAGAGAGACACACTGTGGAGAGGTGGGGTATGGTCAGAGCTGTGGGAGTCTAGATGAGAAGAAACAGAGCTAAAATTCTTAAATCGCTTTCTTTCTTACTTCCGTTTGTGGTTGTTATCGGCTTGTGGGAACTAATTGTAGATTTGAATATAGTAAGTTCTTCCTTTCTTCCTTCCCCCTACATGATAGTAAAGACTTTCTATAATTTGCTTACTCCCCGACCGATAATACTTACCCACCTTTACAGGAGCCTTTATCGACTGGTCATAGGCTATGTGTTAGGGGCTTCGCTTGGCATTGGTTTAGGTATACTTATGGGGAGTAATCGCTTCTTCTACAGGGCATTTTCCCCTATAACCAGTCTCCTGATACCCATCCCAACTATTGCCTGGGTTCCGTTGCTTTTGATAACATTAGGTACGGGAGACATGGTGATTATTACCGCTATTTTTCTGGGCTGTTTCTTCCCGGTAGTTTACAACACCATAAACGGGATTAGAGGGGTGGAAAAGCAGCTTATATGGTCATCTCAAATAATGGGGGCCAACAGAATGAGTACCTTCTCAAAGGTTATACTACCGGGCTCACTACCCTCCATAATCACCGGGCTGAGGCTGGCCACTGGTTATTCATGGAGGGCGTTAGTCGGTGCGGAGATGCTCGCTGCCACTGCCTGGGGGGTGGGATTTATGGTGTATGCGGCAAGAGCTTTTTACGATGTTAAGGTTATGTTTACCGGATTGGTAATTATTGCTATTGGTGGCCTGGTAATGGATCGTTTAATTATGAACCCGCTGGAAAGAAAAACAGTGGAAAGATGGGGGATGGTGGTAAAGAGGTAATAAGCATGAGTGAAGGAAAGACAAAGATTGAAGTAATCGGCTTAAGGAAGGTATTTGATAGCGGTGGGGATCAGGTAGTCGCTATTAATGAGTTGAATCTGGAGATCCGAGAGAATGAGTTTACGGTAATAGTGGGGCCTTCCGGTTGTGGTAAATCCACATTTTTGTATATAGTTGGCGGCTTTGAAAAACCAACTGAGGGGCAAATTCTACTCAATGGAAAGGCAATTAGTGGGCCGGGGCCGGACCGTAGTTTTGTATTTCAAGAATTCGCTTTGTTTCCCTGGAGAACAGTCCTGACTAACATAACTTTTGGATTGGAAATCCAGGGTGTTTCTAGGGAAAAGGCAAGAAAGATAGCACAGAGTTATATAACTATGGTTGGACTGGAAGGGTTTGAGAATGCCTATCCTCATACTTTATCAGGCGGAATGAAACAGCGTGTTGGACTTGCCAGAGCACTTGCTTATGAGCCTGATGTTTTGCTAATGGATGAGCCCTTTGGTGCATTGGATGCACAAACCAGGAAACTTATGCAGGGGGAATTAGCCAGAATTTGGGAAAAAACAAAAAAGACGGTGATATTTGTTACCCACTCGGTGATAGAAGCTGTTTACCTAGCCGATAGGATATATGTCATGACGGCAAGACCCGGGGAAATCAAAGGGATAATCGATATTGACCTTCCCAGGCCCAGAGATTTCAGAAGTGAAGATTATCTTAGGAAGAGAGACGAAACATTGGAATTATTGGAGGAAGAAGTACGAAAAGGTGTGGGGTAGCAAATCTCTATGAGCGAAAAGGTGTTAGTTACCAATATGAATTACAAAAATAGCCTTAGGCACTTCGGAAAAAGCTTGAAATTTCATTGACTATATAATCAAGTTCTTTGTCTGTCAATGTGGGATACATGGGTAGAGCTAAGATTTCTTGTGATATGTTTTCGGTTATAGGAAGTCTATCGCTATACTTAAGCTCATTTCTATAAAAATGGGTCAGGTGAACTGGAGAGAAGTAAACCTTGGTCATAATACCCTTTTCGGCTAAATGATGCATCAGGTTATCTCTTAAGCCATTTTTGACCCTGACGGTGTACATCTGATAAACATGGTAAAAGCCATCAGGTGGATTAGGGGTTATTACCTCCTCAATCTGCGACAGTTTGTCGCTCATGAACTGCGCCTTCTTTCTCCTCATTTCAATGATTTTGTTGGTCTTTTTAAATTGAGCCAGTCCCAGGGCAGCAGTTATGTTTGACATCCTGAAGTTATAGCCCAGCGTTACATAATCCATATACTCTGTGGAGGAAAAGTAGTCTGCGGTTTCCAATCTTCCGTGAGACCTTATTAATTTTAGCCTCTCATACACTTCCCTGGAGTCGGTTATTAGCGCTCCTCCCTCGCCGGTAGTAATCACCTTGTTCTGGCAGAAGCTCAGGATAGCCGAATCTCCGAAGGTGCCTACCTTTCTACCATTGATAGTAGCTCCTAAGGCTTCAGCAGCATCCTCGATGAGGATTAGCTTATGGTCTTGAGCAATCTCTCTTATCTCCTTAATCAAGCAGGGGCTGCCGGCGAAATGGATGGGAAGAATTGCCTTTGTTTTGGGGGTTATTTTTCTCTCTATCTCCTTCGGGTCGAGTCCGTAGGTCTTCTCCTCTATATCAGCAAAGACTGGTTTTGCCCTTACAAAAAGGGGAGCATTAGCAGTAGCAATAAAGGTAAAGGAAGGAACGATTACCTCATCGCCTGGCCCAATCCCATGAGCCAAAAGAACGGCATGGAGCGCCGAGGTTCCGGAGTTAAAAGTTACACAATACTTTGTGCTCGAATACTCTGAGAGTTTTTGCTCAAATTGGGTAACATTTGGGCCTATAGCCCAGCTCATCCCTGCTCGCAAGGCATCATTCACTGCCTCCACATCTTCTTCATCCCAATACATCTTAAATAGGGGAATCTCCCAGTTCATTTTACTCTCATCCTTTCTTTAGCCTTTGTCTGAATGCTGCCTTTTTCTGATATTTTTCGACCAGTCTCTTCTGAGTATCCTTTAATGTTTGGTTGCTTAGCGTTTGGGTATGAACCCAGTCATTCCCGTATTCATCAAACGTTGACCAATCCCACCCTGACATAACTTCATAATCAAAATGCTCATTGATTGGGAACGGGGAAAGAAGGGTAAACCCCACGATGTCTGGTTGTAGTTCGTCGCATAACCTCTCTGTCATTTCTACATCTTCAGCAGTTTCATTGGGCATTCCGAGGAGGAAATATGCCCTTGTCTTTATGCCGTATTCTTTGGTTAGCTTAAACGTTTTTTTAATTCTATTTATGTCTGAATCTTTCCGTATATCTTTTAATATCCTTGGCGAACCGCTCTCCACACCGTACCATAATTCCTGGCAACCGCTTTTGGCTAAATGCTTTAGCATCTCTTCGTCCAGGGTATTAACATGGGCATTAGCTCCATATGGTATTTTTATTCCTCTCTCCATTTTGAGGTTGCAGAAGTCGATTACACGGCGTTTGTTAACGGTAAAAGTATCGTCAGAGAATTTCAAAAACTCTATGTTCCAATCCGTGATTAACTGCTCTATTTCGTCCAGTATATTTAATGGGGAACGATATCTAACCCTCCTCCCCCACAAAACGTGGCTACAGCAGAAACTGCAACGATAGGGGCAACCACGACTGCTCAATACCGATGTGATTCTTATCCCTTCATCTTGGTACGCTTGCTGGATATTCCTTTCGTTCTTAATAGTCTTTCTATCAGGAGACGGAATATCGTCCAGATTCTTTACATAATCCGAACGATAAATTCGCTTGGATATATCTACGCCTTTATCCACATCACTAATAAGTTGCAGAATGGCTCTTTCTCCCTCGCCTACCACCACAGCATCGATACAATCTTCCTTTAAGAGTAAATTCGGTAGTGCCGAGGAATGAATGCCACCAAATACTATCCGGTTATTCTTTGTCTTACTTTGTTTTGCCAGGTGCAAACCATGTTCATATTGAGGACTGCTGCAACCAAAGCCAACGACATCTGCATGCCTGCATTCTTCTATTATGCTCTCATCAGTGTCATAAAAGCCGGAGTAAAACTTTATATCTAGGTCGCCTTTAAAGTGGGTTTTTAAGTAGGATATCAGGTAACCAATGCCTAAGGCTTCCCATGTATGACCTTTAAACCCTACGTTGGGATGGATGAATATTACACGCATTATCTTAGCTCCTCGTCTTAGTTAAGATAGTCACACAATCATCTCAAGTTTTTCTTTCTAAAATCCGATGATTATAATAGATTGGGTCATTAGGATTTTTGATGTCCTTTTTCTCAATAGCATCTTTGATTTCGAGCATACCATCTTTAATTTGCTTAGTTGTAGCGAATCCTAGGGCACTCTGTATCTTATCAAATGACACATTGTAAGAACGCTTATCCTCCATTTCTAGAGCGTTAGTAACTTCTACGTTTGGAACAAGTTTCTTGACAAGCTCTCCAACTTCTTTCATTCGATAATTTTCGTTGGTTGCACCAACATTAAATATTTCACCCTTAATTTTACTAATAGGTGCCTCCAAGGCCATCTGAAGTGCTCTAGCAGCATCAGTGACATGAATGAAAGGTCGCCATTGATTCCCTCCAAATATTACAACCTTCCGTTCTGTCACTGCCTTCATTGCAATATAATTGATGGCAAGATCAAATCGCATCCTTGTTGATAGTCCGTAGGCTGTAGCTAATCTAAGAATACATGATGAAAATTCAGTACTCTCAAGCAAAAGAATTTGCTTTTCTGTTTCAAACTTCGTTCTGCCATAAATCGAGATAGGTGAAGGAGCAGATGTCTCTCTGAGGGTTCCTGTCTCATTTGCTCCATAAACGCTACAAGTAGATGTAAAAATAAATCTTTTGGTATTATGTTCACGAGCTAAAGCGGCTAAGCGTACCGGCGCTATGAAGTTTGTTTCAAAAACAATATCTGCATCATGAACATTGCAAGCAGGATCCCCTACTATTGCCGCTAGATGAATTACAGCATCAATATTCCCGAGGGCCTTACTTAAGTCCTCCACTTTTGTGATATCACCTATAAGGATATCAAGGTGAGGATGGCCAACAACGTCCTTTATCGAGTCAAGACCAAATAGGAAGTTGTCAAGGATTTTGACAGTATAACCAGAGTTGAGTAAATTCCTTACAAGGACAGAACCAATATATCCTCCGCCACCCGTTAATAGAACTCTTTTATCCATTTCACCACCTTACTTTCTGATCCCTTTTATTAACCACTGATCTGTGAATCGATTCTCTAAATCTGCCTTCTTCTTAAATTTCAGGTCCAATTTTGCACAGAGATTAAGCAGTAAATCCCAAGGTAGGAGGTTATCATCGGATTCTTGTAGTGGCTTAATCACATGTTTAGCAAAAGAGTAAAAGAGGTTACTTCCAACTTCTTCCACATCAAACCCGTTTTTTCTAAGGGCTGTCTCAATTGTTTTTTTCCCTACAAGGCTGACAAAATAACCGTTTTCTGTTTGATGTTCCATATGATATCTGTCTAGTTTTTGTAGGAAAAGGCTTTCGTCGTTGTTGACAATGATTAGCGTTTCGCCCTCTGGCCTTGTGATGCGTGAGATTTCTGATAATACTTGCTCTCGTATTTTGGCGGGTAAATGCTCTAGTAGCCCAAGACACAAGACAACATCGAACGAACCATCACTGAGAGGTAGCTCTGATGCGTTCTTAATCTTCAGCAGCTCAACGTTTTCCTTAATACCTGCTGACTCTATGTTCTTATGGCATAAATTAAGCATGGCTTCTGAAATATCCACGCCTGTAATTTGAGCACCACGCTGAGCCAATGGTATAGTTACTCTCCCAACACCACATGCGATATCTAAGACCTTTTTCCCAGCTACATCTGATAGCTCGCTCAGAATTAGCCCTAATTCCCATGCTGAATACGCGTCATTGATATAATCAGGTAATCCTAAGGAAAGTACTGCCTGCCCCTGGTCTACGTTTCTTGCGCGTTGGTTCCAATATTTGGCGGCCTTCTTTGCATCATAGTCCATTAAGTCCTCTCCTTTCTTCGGCCGATAAGTTCTCCGTACAATTTTGCAAATTTCCCCATCTGCTTTTCATAATTCTGCTTTTCTTCGACAATCTTTCTATTCATTTTACCAAACCGTTCTCTAATATCTGGGTTGCGAAGTAGATAGACGATCTTCTCAGCCAGTTGGCTTGGCTCTCTTACTGGGATAACAAACCCGTTCTCTTCCTCCTTAATCCATTTTTTATTATCCCCCGAATTGGTAACTACTACTGGCAATCCACAGGCCATGGCTTCTAGCGTGCTGATAGAAATACCACCATCCGATAGGGAAGTGGAAACATATACGTCTGCCGATGCTAGATACTCGGGAAGTTCGTCATGAGGTATCATACCTACAAATCTGATACAGTCAGAGATGTGTAAAGAGTTCGCTAGATTCTCCAGATGGCCTCTTTGCTTACCATCACCAGCGATAATAAACTTCGCTTGGGGAATTTTCTTTAAGACCAGGGGAGCCGCCAAAACTAATGATTCTACATCATATATTGGACGCAAATGTCGGAGAGAAATTACCGTTGGAGAATCTTTGATTCCCAATTCTTCCCTAACGCCCTCTTTTTTCGGCTGCGGACTGAATTTTTGAGTGTCCACGCCAAAATAAATGACTCTAATCCTTTTGGGGTCAACACCTAGCCTTTTCACTTCTGCTGCGTGATTTTCCCCATCACAGGTTACCAAATCTGCCTTTCTTAATGTAGATTTCACGATAACTTTATTTATCTTCGAATTCTTTGGGGCAACTAGAACATCACTGCCCCAGGCACTCAGGACGAGGGGGTGAAATTCGCTTAGCGCACCCAAAAAGCCATAGCTGGTAATATAGTGTGCATGAAGTATATCTGGCTTGATTTCTCTTATCCAGTGCCTAACTTGAATCACATTAAGAGGTAGGTTTATGAGGAGAGATATAATTGGTATTCGGGGGTTAAATCTCTTAAGCATGTATAATTTTATGTTTTCAATATTATTGCCACGAAATGGCATTGGGGAAATTAGATGTACCTCTTGCCCGTGATTAGCAAAATATTTAACCCACCCCTGAGTGTGGATGCTATTTACGTTAGCTAGGTAACATATTCTCATCTATCCTCTGCCTAACCCGTTATACTTATTTGTAAGCAACCGACTCACACTAAGTAAGGACTCTTTGCCACTATGAATATAACACTTTTACCAGCCATCCAAATCTCTTCTTAATAAATGATGGGGCTAGGTGTTTTCCTATAAGCAAAAGCATGTATGTGAATTTATTCCCGATTCTCCATATCCTATCCTTCTCTTTCTTTAGCTCCTGATAGGCTACTTCTGCCACATCCCACCTGGGGTAGTAGTAGACTTCGCTTAAGCGATAGCTTAGGTTGCGATTTGGCTCTCTCACCAAGTTCTGCAGCAGATTCACATTTTCATTGGGGTCAAAGTCCAGGTCATAGAGTTCCTCGCTATCGGTTTTCTTATTATATATGTATTTATAATCGCCTTTTCTAATCATCAATTTGCGGTTTGGCTGGAGAAAGTATTGAGTGTCACTATATACAAATTCTTGATGGTGGACCTTTTTATCCAGGATAATGTTTTTTAGTTGAATCGAGCTGCTAGGTTCATCAATAATCTTTCTGCCAGTGTGATTTGGGGTGATTAAAGGTATATTAGCCACACCTTCATAAACACTGAAGCCATATCCGTATATATTCTTCTCGCCAATCATACCGCCGTGGTCAGCGGTCAGGTAAATATTTCCATCAAAGACACCTATTAACTGCCCTACCAGGTTATCAAAGAGGTCTATATCCGAGCCGACGCACCTTCTGGGATTAAAAACATGCGGGCAGTACATCCAGATAAAAAGTGGCTTTTTTCTATTTTTTGTAATTTCGATAGTCTCTTGGTAGAACTTCATTATCGTTAAATGATTCTCAGGCGCTTCTATCACACTCTTGCCTTTATCAACTGCCAGTATATGGGTGGCTACGCTTGGCAAATTATGCACCTTTGTCTCAGAAGCGAATATCTTGGAATATTTCTGTGCCATGTGATCAAAATATTTTGCCCAGATAACATGGGTTTCATATCCCTTATCCTGCAATATTGAAAAGAGAGTAGGCGATTGGGTGAATGGCTTAACTTCAGCATAGTATCCTCTATCTAGCTCATAAGCGTTTAACCCAGAGAACATACAGGTAAGAGCCATGCTTGTTGAGGGGGCGGCAGTATAATAATTAGTGAACAAGGTTCCTTGCTTTGCTAGCCTGTCAACGTTAGGCGTTGGAAAATTCTTGCCGCCATAGCAGCCTAAATAATCCTTTCGCAGGATTTCCTTGGAAATTAGCAGGATGTCTTCCAATACTTATTCACCTCTGAGTATGGATACTCTCTGCGTTAGTTAGGTAACATATTTTCATCTGTGTTTCGTCTATTTTCTCTTACTAATCAAATGGTTTCCTAATGCCAAGAAATTGAGGCCTGACCTTTCAAAGATGCTTATCGCATCTTCAGGAGTGCAAACAATAGGCTCGCCGTGCAGATTAAAAGAGGTATTCAGCACACCACCCACTCCAGTAATTGCCTCAAAACGCTTTACTAGATCATAGTAGCTGGGATTCATTTCACGCTCCAGAATCTGAGGTCGAGCTGTAAAGTCATAAGAGTGAATAGCAGCCGCGAAATCCTTAAGCCCTCTTTCAGTAGTGTGGAATGCTAGTGTCATATAAGGTGCCTTTATGTCCAAGGGATTTACTAGATATTCATGTTGCCGCTCGGAGAGGATTGTAGGAGCAAAAGGCATCCAGAAGTCTCTTTGCTTTATGGCTACATTAAGCTCTCTCACTTTTTCTGTGTTCCGAGGATCAGCGAGGATGCTTCTATTCCCCAAGGCTCTAGCACCCCATTCCATTCGCCCATCGAATCTTGCCACAATTTTACCCGATGCCAAGAGACGGGAAATTGGCTCATTAATATCCTTATGAACCTCTATATGGTACTTTTTGGCTGATCCAGTCACCTCGATACAAGCCTTTATTTCTTGCTGGTGGAATTCTAGCCCGAAGTAAGTGGATCTCAATGGACTTATTCTTACTGCACCCCCATTCTGTTGAAAGGAATCTACATAGGCCTGATAGGCGGCTCCAATGGCGATGGATTCATCCCCACAGCTTGGAAATATAAAAAGATCATCAACTTCCTCTAGTTCCAGGATTTGCATATTTGTTTTGACATTCATAAAGCTGCCGCCGGCACAAGCTATTTTTCTAATGCCTGTGTTAGCTATAGCGTTTTTAACCCATTTGATTACAAGTTCCTCCTGTAGTTTTTGAACTGCCCCAGCAATCCAATCAAACCTATGGTTCTCCAAATGTCGTCTGAGATAACTATAGCAATAATTCATTGAAAGACGAGTCCCGCGGCGAAATACAAGCTCACCTTCCTGTAGATCTACCAGGGAGCGAAGAACTTCGTAAGCCTTGCCAACACCACCTTCATCAGCATATGGAGCAAGGCCCATAATCTTATATTCGTGTTCCCAAGGCTTCATTCCTAGAAGGTAGGTTACACGGGAATAAATTTTCCCAATGGAGGCATCACTTCTACTCTCGGCTATCCTCGTGATCTTACTATTTTCACCAATATTCACTGTGGCACAAATTCCGTCCCCAGATCCATCGAGAGTAAGCACTAATACTTTATCATTGGTAGCTGCCCATGGACTTCCGAAATATGCTGTTGCAGCATGTGCTTGGTGGTGCTCAATTGTAGTGACCTTATCAGAGGACACCCCCAAATGTTTGGTAATAGTCTGGTTTCTTTCTTTTAACCGCTCTTCCAAGAAATATCGGGTTCGTTCTTGGCTAAGATGACTCTCTCTTAGCTGATCCCTATAGCTTTTCTTATACCAGTCCCAATCAAGGAAAAAATCCCGCGGATGCATGAACTTTGTACCCAACGCTACAACGTCTATATTGTTAGGGGCACATTTGGCAATTTCCAAAACCATTTCGACGGCTCTTCTAGGATATCCGGGGTCGTTCTTCAGACGGGACAATCGTTCCTCGGAAATGCATGCTACAATCTGGCCATCCTTAAGGAGACAAGCTCCTGCATTGTGGCCATCATGAATACCCAAAACGATAAAATGTTGCTCTTTAAGTATCTTTAGGCTCCTTTCTCTTTCATTGAATAGCAAATCACTGTTAAATAGATCAGGAATGAATCATCACATAAATAAAGTTTGTTAGCCTTTAGAGAGTCTGTCTCCGTACTTACCCATGGGTAAAGGGATTTTAGATTCTCCAACCCTGAGGAGTCTACATCACAGATAGTGTGAAGGACACCCAGTTCGGCAAAATTGCGAACTAAGTTTTTGCCCCGGTAGCCACAGCCGACTACTGCTATGTTTTTGTTACTCATGTTTGTTTTTTCCACTTCACCCAAACCCGCTTCCATTGTCGATGAGGCATAGCGTAAAACCCGCTCACCACTTCGTCATCAGGCACATCATAAGCAACAACAGCGTTGAGCAGCACCGTTGCTCTACTCCCAATGGTTATACCGTTTGAGACAGTAATACCAGCTCCAATCCAGACATCTTCGCCTAACTCCACACTTCCAGAGATACATGTCTGAGCGGCGATGCAAGTTCTGGCGCCGATTTTGGCATTATGCCCGATATGAACCTGATCATCAAGTTTTACATCGTCAGAAAGGATAGTGGCACTATTTAGAAACGTAGCTCGATCGACGGTAGAATTGGCTCCGATCTCAACCCTATCTCCTATGGTTGCTTTTCCTACATGGAGCAATTTTCGCACTAACTTTCGCTCAATATCCTGTTCGAAACGAAAACCATCGACTCCTACTTGTGCTCCGGAATGGATAATGCAATCATTACCTATTTGGCTACCCTTATAGATACATACTCCTGGGTAAATATGGGTGTCGTTGCCTATCATCACGTCATCAAGCAGGCATGAATTATGCAATATCTTTGTCTTGTTGCCAATAACTACATTTCTGCCGATGTATACATTCTCTCCTATGTAAGCCTGCCTGCCAATTTCGGCACTTTCATCTGCCTTTGCTGTTGGGGATATCCCTTCTTCTGTTATGATAGTTTCACTACTGTAGAAGAAATTCTGGATATCCATTAGGGAGTTCAATACATCTTCCACAACAACATAGGTATTCTGGTGATACTTTTCACAAAAGTCAGCTAAGTTTTCGGGAACGAGCACTATTGCATTCTGCAAGTGGGCTAGCATCTCGCCATATTTCCTGTTTCTGATAAATGAAACCTTGTTTTCAACATAATTGTCTATGGCACAGGTCCCGGTGAGCCTTACCCCTTCGTCAAAGTTACCTGCTATCGTGCCTTTTAGTCTATTAGTCAACTCAATGATGCTTATTTCCTTTGCCATATTTTCCCCCTTATCTTGTAATGTCGAAGGCTTCAGCTATCCAATTAGCTCTCAAAATTATCTGCCCTCATTCCATACTTGGCAATTCTTGGAGATATACTGTTCAGACCGATAGCTGATCTGTTGAAGCAGGCTAACAAGACACTCATATGGAGTCGTTGGTGATTTAGTCCACCACACAGGATGTACCAGAATATGCAGATTCTCTCTTTTAGAGAACGCTTCTGATCCAAGGGGATTCCCATAAGCCCAAATGCCCCTTGAATCAGAAAAATAGTTAAACTTTTCTAAAAAGACTTTTTCGTAGGTATGGGGCCAATTCTTCAACTCTATGCCGCTTAGCTCTAGGTGACCCGGGCGATGGAAGCTAATAGCCTCAACTGGATGGTCAAAAAATTGCTCCAACAACTGGCACTCCCTTAAGATGTAATAGCTAAGATTCTCAGTAGATATATTTTCATAGAGAGCGCAATCGAAATGGAGTCCAAAGTGATGTCCGTCTGCCAATATCCGCTTTACTTGTCCTGTGTCACTGCCACTGAAAAGATTGTATAAAGGGCAGCGAGCCATAAAGAAATAGGTGGAATGAATCCCAAGGTCTTTTTCTAGTGAAGATATTATGGAAGCAGCCTCCAAATTCATATCAATGTCATGCCTCATAATCATAAGTGGTCTATCTACCTCCCCAATGATTCTCTTTCCTTCTTGGAAAGTAGTGAAGTGGTAAGCTTCACGCAAACAAGATATAAACTCCTTGTAGTAACTAAGAGTGAAGAAGTGACTTTCGTTTTCTACCATTGATTTCCTCGCTTAAGCGCTGAATCTGTGAACAGTACATAATTCGGCAAAATTGCGAACCAAGTTTTTACCCCAGTAGCCACAGCCGACTACTGCTATGTTTTGCTTCATCCGGTTCGGAACCCCCTTATCGCTTTTTGACAGACCTCAGCCACCCTTTTGGTAACACTTGCCCAGCTATATCTTTCAGCAACAACCTTCCTTCCATTCTCGCCTAAACGTTTACTTAGCTGCTTATCCTTAAGCAACTCTATAATTGCATTTGCCAGTTCATGTGGGTCCTCGGGATTAGTCGCACGACCAGCATTTGATTTTGATATCAGGCCCTTATCGCCCTCTGCGTTGCCTACAATTACAGGTTTCCCACATGCCATATATTCAAAAACCTTTAAAACAGACATCCCTGCTATTCTATTCTTGGCATCACATGCCGCAGGGGATACACATACTTCACTTGCATTGATATATTTAGGCACATCCTCATAAGGGACTGCCCCACTGAAGATGAACTTATCAAAAACTCCAATCTGTTGTGTAAGGTTTATTAGATTTTCCTTCAGTTTCCCATCGCCGACGAACAAGAAACGCGCCGATGGACAATTTTCTAATATCTGTGGCGCAGCTTTTATGAGATACTCCAAGCCCTGCCATGGACTAAGGCTGCCAACATAGCAGACATATCGTGCCTTTTTATCAAGATTTAGCTCTTCTTTGGCCTTTTTTGTTTCTATAGGTTTAAATAGATTGGTATCCGCTCCGTTAGAGCTCACAATTATTTTCTGGGGGTTAATTCCATATTGGGTACAAATTAGGTGTTTTATCTGTGGTGTGACCGTGATTATCCTGCTAGCACTTTTATAATTCATTTTCGTCATCTTTTTCAGTATTGCTATTACAAACCTATTGGTCATAAACCTGCTGTCCGCATCCGCTAACTTTGCTTCACTTTCGTAGTACTTCACGCCCTGAGCAGCTAGAACCAAAGGTTTCCTGAAAAGCTTGCTCAGCAAATGTCCAATAGATACAAGCCCTACTCTTTCATAAATTATGTCTATTTTACTGGTAGCGATGTATCTTGTCCCATAAAATAGCGCTTGCGGGATATATAGAATAGTGTGAAATCCTCTGAAGCCCCTTATCCTTTTAATAGAAAGGGCACTGTTTCCTGCTCTCTTCCTTGTTTTACCGAATGCCTTTGTATCTTTGCATATTAGCTTTACATTATGGTTTAACCGGGCTAATTCCAAAGCCGTATTATAGACATGAATTCCATCTCCAAACTTACTTAAATCAACCTGAGTCAAGAATAATATGTTCATTTGGAAGCTCTCTTATATCTTGCTATCGTTCCCCCGGCCCCTAATTCTGCATCATCAGTATGCGGTGAAATAGCCAGAACCCGTTTAAAGTTGTAGCTCATTTATTCCCCCAACCTGACAATATTATCATGCTTTAACCCCCTGGTAGCTCCTCTTGTGTCAAATACCAATTTCGTATGAGCTACTATCTCTTCCAGATTATAGAAGTCATGATCAGTAGCTATCACTATGCAATCTTGTGAAGAGAGATACTCCTTGGTGAGCTCAACCGAGGATAGGGTATTCTGGGAGAGCTGGATTTCAGGTATATAAGGGTCATTATAACTCACTTCAGCTCCCTTTTCCTGGAGGAGTTCGATCAGCTTCAAGGAAGGGGATTCTCTAAAGTCGGTTACATTTTTCTTGTAAGCCACTCCTAGCACCAGTACCTTCCCACCGTTCAGGCTTTTACCCTGGGTGTTTAGGGCTTCCATAATGCGTGAGGTAACATAATAAGGCGTCCGCTCATTAATCTCTGCGGCAAGTTCGATGAATCTGGTGTGGAAATCATACTCTCTAGCCTTGTTAGACAGGTAATAGGGGTCAAGGGGTATACAATGGCCCCCTATGCCTGGCCCGGGGTAGAAAGGCATGTAGCCGAAGGGTTTAGTAGACGCAGCGTCAATAACTTCCCACACACTTATGCCCATCTTCTCACAAAGTTGGGCCAGTTCGTTGACCAGAGCAATGTTCACACTGCGGAAGATGTTTTCAAATACCTTGGTCATCTCGGCTACTTCAGGACGGGAGACAGGAACCACCGTGTCAACCACCTGCCGATACAGGAGTTCTGCAAGCTTGGTTGATTGAGAATCTATCCCTCCCACAATCTTAGGTGTATTCTTGATATTGTAGTTTTTGTTCCCGGGGTCAACTCTTTCTGGAGAGAAAGCAAGGTAGAAATCTGAGCCTGCTTTGAGTCCTGAGCCTTCTAAAATAGGTAGCACTACCTCTCTGGTAGTACCGGGATAAGTGGTACTTTCCAAAATTACCAGCTGACCTGGCTTAAGGCGCTTAGAGATTTCCTCTGATTCATGAATTACATAGGATAGATTCGGGTCTTTAGTCTTAGTTAAAGGAGTAGGCACACAAATACAAACTACATCTAGCTCGCTAAGCCTATTCTGGTCTCTGGTTGCTTCCAAGAGCGCATTAGACTGCACAGCTGAAAGACGGTCGTCAGAGACATCGGCAATATAAGACTTCCCTTTGTTGATCAGCTCTACCCTCTTTTGCTGAATGTCAAACCCTAGCACATTGAAGCCAGCCTCTGAGAAAGCGAGTGCTAGCGGGAGACCCACATAGCCGAGCCCGACAACCCCCACTCTGGCTGACTTTTTTTTGAGTTTTTCTTCTAATTGCGTCATGATGCCTTTTGGTTATTTTAGCCTAGGCCTTAGAGCTTTTCAATTGCTCTTTCTTCAAGTAACCGAGTCTCCTTAATCTTTCCTTATTTTTCACCACGCTCCAATTGTAGTAATATTATTGAATAGAATTTGTCTTGAGTCAAGAACTGGTAGTGAATCAGCCTTGCTCATAGTCGTATTATTGAGTAAAATTTGCCTTTAGTCAAGAACCGGTAGCGATTTAACCTTGCTTATAGTCATAGCCTACTGTATACTTATCGCGTTTAACCTAGCAAGGGATGTTGTTACGCTGTGAGAATAAGGGTTAAAAATGAACTTCTGCTCCTTAATGCTATCACCGCCTTGCTTATTATTGTGGTTACCTTTCTCCCTTTTAGCGCCTTGCGTATAGTCCTTGGGTTACCTCTCATATTATTCTTTCCCGGATACATATTGCTAGTTGCACTCTATCCCAGGGAAAATCAATTAGGTGGTATTGGTAGGGTAGCTTTAAGTTTTGCAGTCTCCCTGGCTATAATTCCACTCATCGGCCTCATCCTTAACTATACTCCTTGGGGTATCCAATTGTACCCCATTCTTATCGTCATTGCCATTTTTATCCTTACCACCTCGCTAATTGCTTGGTATCGGCGGCGCAGAATACCTAAGATGGAAAGATTTACCGTTGTCTTAACTTTGAACCTTGCTCCTTGGAGGGGGCAAAATTTTGTGGATAAGACCTTATCTATTATTGTCATAGTAGCAATACTAGCAACTACCGGTGTTCTGGGCTATGTCCTCGCTGCACCCAGAATTGAGGAGAGGTTTACAGAGTTTTATATCCTCGGGTCTGAGGGCAAGGCTGAAGGTTATCCTGAGGAGCTGATGGTAGGAGAAGAGACAAAGGTAATAATGGGCATCATCAACCGTGAACATGAAACAATGAGCTACCGTCTGGAGATAAGGATAGATGGGGTGAAAAACAGTGAGGTAGGAACGATTAAGCTGGAGCATGACGAGAAATGGGAGAAAACGGTAAGTTTTACCCCTGTTAAAAGAGGGGATAATCAGACGGTAGAGCTCTTGTTGTATAAAAATGGGGAAAGTGAGCCTTATCTAAAGCCAATTCAGCTACCGGTTAGCGTAGCAGAATAGAATGTTAGAGGCTGTAATTTACCTGGGGAAAGCCATTACACTAATTGCTATCTTTACTCTAAATAGCTTTGTAGCCTAATCTAGAGTTAGTTATATACCGTGGTATGTTAGTTACCTCTGGGGCTCAATAATTACCTTGATAGAATTCTGGGCATCGGCAACGAGTTGGAAACCTAAGCCTGTCTCTGCCAGACTCAGGCGATGGGTAATCATCTGGCGCACCGAGATAGTATTAGCCTGAATTAGATTCAGAGCCGTTTGGTAGTCAGCAGGACTGCTGGCATATGAAGTGGTGAGGGTTGTCTCATTTCGCCAAAAAAGCTCATTTATTGAAATTGGAATAGTAACGCCGGGATCTGTTGGTGCGAAAAGGAGAATAATGCCCCCACGTTCTACTGACTTTAAGGCCTGGGCAATGGCTGATGTAGCACCAGTGCAGACTATCACCAGGTCAGCCAGGTGACCTTGATTGACCTGACGCAGGCAAGCGGGCAAGTCCTCTTCAGCACGGATGGTAGCATCAGCTCCGAATCGTTGCGCCGCCTCCAGTCGGTAATCGTTTATGTCTGTTGCTATCACCCGGCACGCTCCTAAAGCGCGGGCTAGCTGTACGTGGAGTAGTCCGGCAATACCGCTACCAATGACGAGCACACTGTTGCCTGGCTGCATATGTGCCAGCCTTTGTCCACGCAGGATACAAGCTAACGGTTCAATAAATGTTGCTTCTTCATAAGATACTTCATCGGGCAGCGGAAATACTCCACGGTCAACATTGATTGCTGGCAACCGAAGATATTCAGCGAAACCGCCCGGGTCAAAATTCGTCTGGCGTAGGGTGTCGCAAATAGTGTGATGGCCGCTTAAACAGTAGTGGCATGTGTTACACGGGACATGGTGAGCTGCTGATACTCGGTCACCCTCTTTGTAACGCTCCACTCCCTCTCCTATCGCCACAATCTGTCCGCCAATCTCGTGACCCAGTACCAGGGGCGCCCGGTCAAGGCGATACCACTCCATCACATCACTACCACAGATACCACAAGCCTCTATCCGCACCAACACCTCACCGGGGCCGATTTGTGGGATGGGCATCTCCTCTATCCGCACATTCCGGTTGTTATACCACATGGCGACACGCATGCTATTTGTCTCCGTGCCGGTCACGACTTCTTCAGTTCCTTCTCTTTTTCACTGCTGAACAACTCTTGAGCCTGTTTTGGGATTACATTTTGGTGAACAATGGCACGTATGGCCTTAATCATTGCCACTGGGAAATCATTTTGCCAGATGTTCCTTCCCAGATTCACACCTATAGCACCTTTTTGAAGGCCGTCATAGACAAACTCAAACACCTCAAGCTCAGTATCAACCTGGGGTCCACCCGCCATAACTATTGGAACGGGACAACCCTTTACCACTTTTTCAAAGCCTTCTTTACAGTAGTAGGTCTTTACTACGCGTGCGCCTAACTCAGCAGCAATACGAGAAGATAGAGCAAGATAACGAGCATCCCGCTTCCTCAATTCCTTTCCCACAGCGGTAACTGCCATTACTGGTATGCCATACTTTTCACCCTCATCAACAAGTTTTGACAAGTTTAATAATGACTCTTTCTCATAGTCACTGCCTACAAAGATAGAAATACCTACTGCGGAAGCATTAAGGCGGATAACCTCTTCCATAGAGGTAGTAATTCCTTCATTAGCTAAGTCTTTTCCCACCATACTCGTGCCCCCTGACACCCTCAGAATAACTGGTCTTGTGTTGTCGGGGTCTACCGATGAGCGTAACACACCCCTGGTTATGAAGAGTGCGTCAGCATAGGGTAAGAGTGGCTCAATAGTTTTACGCGGTTCTTCCAATCTTCTGGTGGGACCTTGAAAGTATCCATGGTCTACTGGCAAGAATAAAGCACGCCCGTCTGATTGGATAAATTGTGCCATACGGTTTGCCATTCCCCATTCCATATGATAATCCCCTTTCCTGAATTTATAATTTATTCTTCCATTGCCCAGTTTTCCATAATTGTACGCTTGGTGTCAACCCATTTGCAACGGAAGGGATTGTGTGGGATTGACATGAAGCTCCTGGACATATCTCCCCAAGGTTGGCTAAGAAGCCCTTTGCAGCTGGAACATCTAGTGCTCTGACAGTCTTTAGCTGCACATTGCGACGAAATGTGTAGCTAAGGGGCAAATTTTTCAAGGCTGGCTTATGATTTTAGCTAGGTTATGGCACCAAGCAGGTGCTGTAAATAATGAGCAGCAAAAGGTGTAATCATTTAACTGATAGAGATTAAACCTTGCTTTATGGCTATAACCACTGCTTCAGTGCGAGCATTAGCATTCAGTTTGCGCAAGATAGAAGTAACATGATTTTTTATGGTTTGTTCACTAATGCCAAGCTTAATCGCAATCTGCTTGTTAAGGTAACCCTGAGCTATATAATTAAGGATTTCCGTCTCTCTTGGGGTGAGGGGAGATATGAAAGCTCCAATTTCACTTTGCCAAGAGAGTTTTTGAAACTGCTGTAATACTTGATTAGCTACATTCGGTCGGGTAGTAAGGCTCTCATTTATGGGGTGCTCGCCACGAGCTACACGCCTAATTGTATCGATTAGTTGTTCAGCGGTAATTTCCTTGTGCAGGTAAGCTGCAGCTTGGGCTTTAAGTACTTGGAAAAATTGAGTATCGTTGGGGTTAGAAGTAAGCGCAATTATACCGGCGTTAGACAAGCGTTGTTTTATCTTGCGAGCTAATGTCAGGCCATCATCAGAAAGAGCATCAATATCCACGATGACTACGTCAGGGGGCAAATTGTCGATAGTTGACAGCACTTCATCATTGATCTCAGCAACGCCTGAGATTTCCATATCGGCTATAGAAGAGAGCGAATGTTCTATTCCTTGTCGAAAAAGGGATTGCTGGCTAAGTATAAAGACTTGTACTTTGTTTATGTTCATAAGCTTAATTAAAGCTGGCTCACAGTGGAGCCGGCTTTAGAGATTTCACCTCCTTACTTTTTTTGCCCTGTCATGGCGACGTGGGGGGTTTTTATAATGGACAGAAAAACTTCAACCAGATTAGGGTCGAACTGTGTGCCAGCGCCGCGTTTTATTTCTTCCAGTGCTTGCTCATAAGATAAGGTGCTAGAGTAGCGTCTTTCAGAAATCATAGCAGCAAAGGCATCAGCCAAGGCCAGAATGCGAGCTTCTAATGGTATATCTTCGCCCCTCAGTCCTTTGGGGTAGCCATTTCCATCGTATCGCTCGTGGTGGTGCAGAATGCCGGGTACACAGGGAGCCAGGTGACGAGCCTGGCTGACGATAGCTGCTCCCAATTGAGGGTGAACTTTGATTGCCTCCCATTCCTTGTTAGTCAGCTTGCTTGACTTATTAAGTATCTCATCACTGATGCCAATTTTGCCAACATCATGTAAGAAAGCACAAGTGCTCAGCCTGCTTATTTCTAGTTGCCCTAGATTAAGAGCTTCTGCTAAGGCTACGGTATGCTTATTCACTTTCTTTGAGTGGCTGCGAGTGTAGTGGTCCCTGGCATCTACTGTTGCCGCCAGGGCATAAATAGTGCTTAGGGCTTCACTGTCTTCATTACTCTGATGATCAGCTATTGTGTCATCTGATACCAGCATAGCTCCGGAGGCACGGTGACTTTGATTACCACCGTTTCGTTTGGCGTGATAAAGTGCCATGTCAGCAGCAGCAATAATTTCATTGAGTCCTATACCATCAGCTGGCCAACTAGCCAAGCCCAGGCTAACGGTTGTCCGTGGTGAAAGAGCAGTAACCGATATATAGCCTGTCTTCATTTCTGAGGTAACTCGTTTGCGAATTCGTTCGGCTACTTGATAGGCGCCCTCAACGGTTGTCTGGGGTAAAAGAACGGCAAATTCATCCCCGCCATAGCGATAAGCCTGGTCAGCATTCCTTACTGCTCTTTTCATGATACTGCCGACTTGCCTAAGTAGTTTATCACCGGCTAAATGCCCATAGTTATCGTTGTAGACCTTAAACGAGTCAAGGTCAAGGATGATTAACGAAAATATACCACCGTAGCGGGTGTGCCGGCCAATTTCACTGTTAATCATTTCATCTAAAGAGCTGCGATTAAGTAAGCCAGTAAGTCCATCCATTCGAGCCCTCTGCTCTACTTTAGCATAAAGCCGAGAATTCTCAATGGGCATGGCAATCTGAGAAGCCAGTTGCTCAAGGAGCTTTAGATGTCTCTGGGTATAGGCATTCGGTCGATGGCTAGCTACAATTAGGCTGCCGATAACCGTATCTTTTACTATGAGTGGCAGGTAAATTATTGAACGCACACCTTGCTGAAGATGATATGTCCCGGTAGAAAACCTGGTTTCCTGCGCTAGGTCAGGCTCAATTATCGCCTTCTTGTGTGTGGTTATCCATTCTGTAGCTGTACCTTTGATTGGTATTCGCTCCCCCACCTGCCAGGCTGAGCCTATCTCGGAGGAGAGTGCCAAAAAATAAATCTCACGCTCTTCAATCAGCGTAATGGCTGCCCAGCTAACATCGACTGTTTTCTTTAGCTCTTCTATAAAGCTATCGTATATTCTCTGAATATCTAGGCTGGAAGTTATAATTGTGCTGGAGCGGTTGATTATTGATAGCTCCTCTTCACGCTGCCTGAGTTGCTCACGAAGGTATTCCTTCTCCAAACTCACCGCTACCTGGTTGGTAACTTTCTCTAGCAGCTGGAAATCTTCAAGTGTGTACCTGCCGGACTTCTTTTTGTCCAGCATCAGAATACCTACCAACCTATCACGACTTACCAAAGGCACAAACAACTCTATCTCATTTGACTTGATTTCCTCCCTTTCCTGCCCCCATAGACTGCGAAATTCGGGTAGAATAGCCAAATCCTCTTTAGTTAACGGTCTGCGTTCCTGTCTCAAATACTCTACAATAGGATTGTGTTCTTCTAGTCTTAGGCTGGACAAGGGATTGGCTCCACTTTTGGGCTCAACAAGCTGGGTAGTGAAATGTTCACTACCAGTCTCAAGGAAAAGCAGGTAAGCTTTCTTACAGCTCATTGCTTTAGTGGCCAGTGTTAGTAGCTCTCCACCTTGTTTTCTAAGGCTGAAAACATTGTGTATTTTACCAGCGAAGTCAGATAATTTTTGACGGTAATCATAACTCTGTCCTTGAAAAGCTTTGCCTATGGTTGCGAAGAGAAGGTCTCGTAGTCTATATATAAGTATCGCGATTAGAGCGACAGCTAGAGTAGTTACGAATATAGTGGTCAGGTCAATGTCAAAGCGGAACACAGTGTGAAAGACAGTGAGCAAAAGCCAGTAACAAACTGCGCCAATAATTCCTAAGCTCACCCATGCCAAACCGCGTCGCAAAACTAATCTTATATCTACTAGTTGATGCCTAATGGTGGCGTAACTGAGGATGAAGGCATTAATAATGCCGCCAAAATGAGCTATTGGAAACTCTCTTCCCCAGGGTAGTTGAGAAGCGAGAGCAAAGACAGTCAGGACGAAGATAGCAAGTAACAGAGAAAATGTTTGATTATGTAGTACCGGATTATCCACAATTTTCAGTTTTTTCCAGAAAACATACACATTCCTGGCAGCCAAAATTAAGAGAGGGATAACTACAACGAGAACCCATTTACCATAAACAGGATAAAGCTTACTACCACTAACAATAACATTTTCGGGAATATAACCTAGTGCCGCTAGGGCGATAACTAATGCCAGTGAAGTGTAGGCGAAGGGTAACCAGCGCCTCTGACCTGGGGAGAAGAAAGAAGAGGTAAAGCAGTGGAATTGCACTACCATCCAGGTGAACATAATGATGATGAGCTTGGACAGAAGGAAGTCATATTGCCGTAAAAAATCACTGCGTAAGAGTACGTCACTTAGACTCCACAGGATGGCAGCGATTAGAAACAAGACAAAGAGTTTGTGCTGCCGTCGCCAGGGGCGGCTGATGGCGGTAGTGATGAGTAGCGGGATGTAAGCAATTGTGGCAATTAAGGGAAATAAAGCATAAATATTCATCGTTATAGGGCAATTATCACCCTATATAGGGAAGCTGTCAAGAGAGAACTAAAGTAACTTAACCAAAGTTAGGGGGACTAAAGTACTAGTGAACAGCTACAGCCTCAGCTTCAGTCTTAGCCTTAGCCTTAGCCTTAGCCTTAGCCTCTATCTTTACCTTAGTCTCAGGTTTGGGTAGTAAGAGTGAAAGCACTTTGTCCGATGGGTTAATATGGGGTGGCTTCAGATGAGCCAATTCGGCACCTTCAGCCCGCCGCTGGGAAATGTAACTAGAAAAAGCTCCCTTCGTCAGCAGGGTAACCTCTAGGCCAAAATCAATGTAGCCTCCTACATCGCTATGAGTAGCAACAAAGCTGCTATCCAGGTGCTTAAGTTGCTCCTCCACAGCGGCCCCTACCTCTGTCTCAGTAACTTGGTACCCATCTTTGAGCTCAATGAAGAGATGTAATGTCATTTTTTCGCTAACTTCCTTGCGTGCTACCCAATCTTCATAGGGAATCCTAGTATTTTCTAGCGCTTGCCAGATTACCCTTTCAGTAAGCCGGGTAACACCCAAATCAATAAGGTCATCAGCTCGTCTTTCAAAAACCATCTGTGGAATATCAATGCCTAGTTTTTCATTCCGTAGAGAAGTTATCCTAACCATATCTCCCGGCCTGTATCTTATCATAGCACCACCATGAAAATTAGTGATAGCTATCTCGTAATTCTCTCCGGCCTTTACCTCGTCAAGCAAAACGGTTTTCGGCTGATAACTGTGATCCAACTGCCACTTGAAATGTTCCTTTTCGGGTATAAATTCCAAGAAATTGAGGTTAGGAATGAAAGCCATGCCGTCATAATCCCATGTTTGGGTGGCGATTATGCCACCTTCGGTTCCAGTATACACATCCAGGGGATACCTTCCCCAGAGCTCCTTTATTTTATCTCTGTAAACCCTGCTATCAAGGCCACCGCTCATGATTCCCTTTACTGACCACAGGTCTCTAGGTAACATGGGGCGCCTGGCTAATTTGCTCTTAATCAGCCCCTTAGTCAAGCGAAACAGTGCTTTAGGCCGGGAAAGCAAGCGCCGAATATCTACCTTATCTTTTGACTGACTAAACTGATTCCCGACTGCAACCAGAACCAGAGATAAACCAAAAAAGTAATCGATTCCTTGGGATAGAGCTTGTTTAAAACCTAGCATTACCCTTTCCTCAAAAGGTAAATTTTCCGATTTTTCCAGGGAGGGTAAATAATTTGTGGGGGTTTGTTCCTGTAACATATAGGCCAGGGCACCTGATGTATAGGGTCTGGGAGCTACTGTATAGACAATCTTGGGAAGCTCACGAAGTGAAGAGGTATCACCCCGCCCCTTACAGCTAGATAGTATCCCTACGCCGTACATTATTACACTCAATTCATGAGCATATGTAGGAGTTATCGGCACCCACTTACACGAGTATTCTCCAGACTTGCCCGAGGTGCGCATCCAAAAAGCCGGTTTTACCGGCAATACGTCTTCTCTGTTTTCTATAAGCTCAGGGCAATAATCAGCATAGGTAGTTAAAGGCACCTGCTCTCTAAACTCTTCTATAGTCTCTGGTCTTGCCCCACGCATGATCTTGTTCCCCAGGGGACTCCGTTTCAATAATTCTAGTTGTTCTAGTAGCAACCGTTTCTGGATAGCCATGAATTGCTCTAGGGTGAGATCTAAAAAGCCGCAGCACATCTGCCATAACTCTTCATTCCTGCCCTGTCGCAAAAGCTCAACTGCTTTAGGCATTTACCACCTCTCAAACTAACCCTTTTTGCCATATGGCGAATTTCAATCGTAAGAAAAGACTATGACAGATCAGTTAGCTTGGGAAGTGATTGTGTTCTAGAACTATCTTCTAGAAGATAAACTCTTCACAAGAGGCAACTAATAGCCTATGCTAAAACTAACTAGACTATGGTCAATTAGACTAGAATATAAAGAGGCTAAGCCAGGCTGCGAGGCATTACATGAAAGGTAACAGCAATTTGCTCACTCCGGAACAGGTGTCGCGGATCCTTCAGGTTCATGTTCTAACCATATACAGCTACATTCATCGAGGTAAGCTTGATGCCATACATCTGGGTCGGAACTATCGCATTACTCCTAAAGATCTTACGCGCTTTATCGAGTCAAATCGTACCAAAAATCAACAGGTTATAGGGAGAGATATTAGACATGCTTAATAATCGCCGTCGAGTAGTAGTTACCGGCATGGGAGTTATTAGCCCTGTAGGTTTGACGGTTTCTGATATGTGGGAAGCCGTCGTCGCAGGGAAATCGGGGGTTGATTATATCAGCCACTTTGACCCGGCACCTTTTGCTACCAAGTTTGCCGCTGAAGTCAAGGGGTTTAACCCAATAGCGTATGTTAGCCGGAGGGAAGCACACCGCATGGACAGATTTACCCAGTTTGCTGTAGCGGCAAGCCTCCAGGCAGTGGAAGCAGCAAGGTTGACAATAGACAGTAGCAATGCCGACGAGACGGGTGTTATCATTGGAAACAGCGTTTGCGGGCTATTTGAAGTTGCCGAACAATTAAAGATACTGAATGAAGCCGGGCCTAGAAGGATAAGCCCGATTCTCGCTCCGACTATGACCGGTGACGCTGCTCCGGTACAGGTTTCGTTGCTATTAGGAGTCAAGGGACCGAATTACTCTCCGTCCTCGGCATGCTCCAGCAGCAGTGATAGTATCGGTCAGGCTTACGAGGCAATTCAAAGTGGCAGGGCAAAGGCAATGATTACTGGTGGTACCGAAGCACCTATAACACCTATTTGCATCGCAGCGTTCAACGCAGCTCATGCTTTATCAATAAGAAATAACGAACCACAAAATGCCTGCCGGCCTTTTGATGCCACACGTGATGGCTTTGTATTAGGTGAGGGTGCCGCCATTATTATACTTGAAGACCTCAGCTATGCTCTTAAGCGCGGGGCTCCTATCCTAGCTGAAATTATTGGGTACAGTGCCACTAGTGATGCCTTTCACATCACTGCACCTTCACCTAATGGTGAAGGTGCCACCAAAGCACTAAACTTAGCTCTGAACGGAGCGGGAATTAGCCCTAACGAGGTTGACTATATCAGCGCCCATGGTAGTGCTACAGTGCTTAACGACAAAACCGAAACTCACGCCATTAAATGTGCCTTTGGCGAATCTGCATATCATATCCCGATATCATCCAGCAAATCCATGACAGGACATCTTCTCGGAGCGGCAGGTGCTATCGAGGCCATAATAGGTATTCTAGCCATAAAGCACGGTATCATACCCCCAACCTTGAACCTCACTCAGCCCGACCCCGAATGCGACTTAGACTATGTGCCCAATAAGGCGCGCTCAGTTGAGGTAAAAACTGCCGTGTCAAATTCCTTCGGCTTTGGCGGACACAACTCGGTGCTTATTTTCCGTCGGTACTTTGAATGATTGCCCTAATTATGCGGCTGTGTCGATAGCTATTTGGGATATGTAGGGCCAAATCTTGGGGCGGACTAGTTTTTTGCGATGGATCTCCCAGAAGATATGCCCCTCAAGCGAGGGGACAAGGAAAGGCTCGATTATAGGTTTTTAGCTTTATTATGAGAGCTGCTCACACTTTGTAGCTTGTGGCTCAGTTCTTCAAAAGCCTCATCATTAGGTTGTTTACCCAGCTCCAGTCCATAGCTCAGGAAGAACTCGAGGAAATTGCGTAGCAATTCTTTTATTCCTTGTTCTAATTGGTTGAGTTCCTCTTTGTTTACATAATTGTTATTACTATTACTAGTATCTTCTTCTTTCAACTGGCTATCAACAAGAAAGTTAATAAAATCGGAACGACTCAAGTCACCGCGATTTTCATCTACTTTCCTGGTTACTTCAGCATCAACTATTAGCATCCTTTTTTCTGCCACGCCAAGTTCCTCCTATCATTTCTAAGAAGATACAGAATAACCTGAAGACTCTGCTATCTTCAGGTTATTATTGAAACCGATACCTCTTGAAGAGTTAACAGCTGTAGTTATCATCAAGTCCAAGCATTTCCTTTAAATTGGTTATTAGTTGAAGTAATTTTAGACCACTATCCGTCACCTGGTAGGTCACTGACGGATTACCCACTTTAATTCTGTCAATGAAGCCTTGACCCATCAAAAAACCCAGGTACTTCTGTATCTGGTGATAGCTCATATTAGCGTTGTACATAATCTTAGTCTTGCCAGCGCCATTTTCGCCCACTTTTAGCATATCGGCAATTATCTCAATATCAGAGCGCCGCTGATTTAGCCTCATCTGCTACTCTTCTCCCTTACTAAGTACCTATGACCATTGTACTGTCGGCTAGAGAGAATGTCAATAGCTAACCCGAAAATTTTCTTTTTTGGGAAATAGAACTAACGAAAAGAACTAAAACAACCCTAGATACCAGTTGAAAATATTATGTCCCCATAGTAGTGTGGCTATGGTTGTCAGCGATAGAAAAGGACCAAATGGAATAGATTCTTTTCGCCCCTTTATTTTAAACAGAAGCAGAATCCCAGCCACCAACCCACCAAGAATCAGTCCCATAAGTAGCGCGACAAATATTAAGGGGAAACCAACAGCCAGACCTATTAGTGCTGCCATTTTGACATCCCCCCACCCCATTCCCCCTCGGAAGATAAGCGCCGGTATTGCAAGTAAGACGAAGCCTGTAGCACCACCGATAACACCATTGATGTTTTCTAGCCAAGGGAGGTTAAGAACTTTTGCTTGAGGTAATAAGACACTGATAATTAGGGCTACTACTGCTGCAGGGTAGGTTATTTTGTTCAGGATAAGCTTGTGTTCTAAGTCAATGATCCCAAGTACAATAAATAGACAGGAGTAAAGAGCATTAACGGCAAACTCGACACTCAAACCGTAGCGCCAAAAGATAAAAGCAAACAGGAGTCCGCTGCCAACCTCTACCCAGAATACACGGCGAGGAATAGAAGCCTGGCAGTAGCGACAATGACCTCGCAGCCACAGGTAACTAAACACCGGTATAATATCTTTTGGCAACAGGCGATGTTGGCAGGCATCACAGTGAGATGGTGGGTAGACCAGTGACCTTCCAGTGGGCAAACGGTCAATGCAGACGTTGAGGAAACTGCCAATAGCAGTACCGAGTAAGGCGAAAACAACTATTAACGTGATTTCCATTTCGCTATATTTTGAATGTTTTTCTACGGCTAGTCAACAGGGGAGACTGGGAGTTTTGGAACAGCGTTAACTCTTCAGTCTATGTTTACTGAAATAGGAAAACAGCCGCATTTTTATATCTCAACCCAATCTATATAGGACTTTCTTCTTATGCCAAAGGATTACTAATGCCTCATTGACACTGGGCTAGGTTATGATAGGCTTTCAGTAGGATAAATCTATAAATAAAAGAAAGGGGGGAGAAGAAATGAAAAGGTTTCTAAAGCAGTTCCGTTATGGTGAAAAAGGCTTCACCCTGATTGAGCTACTGGTAGTGGTAGCCGTTCTTGGTGTCCTGGCAGCCGTAGCCGTCCCCAATGTTGGTAAATTCATTGGGCAGGGCAAGACCGAGTCTTACCAGACAGAACTACACAATATCCAGACATCAGTAATGGCCATGATGGCTGACAGCACCACCGGTGCATTAGATCCTACTTCTTTGGCTGTTAATGTTGTCCCAGCGTCTGCTACGGCTACTGCCGACATGGATGATATCTATACAACTGATACCACGCCGCT
>SDBU01000143.1_pt1 | contig 98193 bp, 87 predicted proteins | sample 2277071 | NCBI WGS metagenome assembly SDBU01 (sample SAMN10397929, study PRJNA504765) | marine sediment metagenome | isolation source: marine sediment core GS08_GC12, 126 cmbsf | place: Arctic Ocean: Gakkel Ridge, Loki's castle | collected 2008
CAGATTTTCCCCTCGATTGAAACACTTTATCTCTTTGATGTTATTGGCTTTCTCAGCCTCTATCTGCTGATTCCTACCCACTCGTTTGGGAGAAGAGCCATTAATCTTTTGGGACAGCCTCAGGACGTCTGCCGCCCACACGGTCAAGCCGCCCATTAATGGGTCTTTATGCGTTGCGCGCAGCGGAAGAAGCTATTTATGGCCTCACAATGACCGGAATATCACTTTTTTAACTACCAGTTAGATCAGTCAGGGCTGGCCGGACTCATCACCGCTACTTCAACAAATCCCGTGCAAACTGCGGCAGGGCAAACGCGCCGAGGTGCGTCTCGGCGTTATAGTATTGCGTGGATAGCGCCAAATCCAACCACCGCTGCTTGTCGAAGTCAGCCAGCGGGTCGTACTGCTTGCTGCAGAACGCGAACGACCACATGCCCGAGGGATAGATCGGCATGAAACAAGTGTACATCCGGACGATTGGAAAAACCTGTTTGAGATTGGCGTAGATGCTTCGCACCGTCTTCTTGTTGTAAAACGGCGACTCGCTCTGGGCTACCAGGATACCATCGTCACTTAGCCGCCCGTAAACTTTCTCATGGAACTCTTTTTGGAACAAGTCTGCCGCCGGACCCACCGGGTCGGACAGGTCAAGAATTATGACGTCGAACTTGTCGTCGGTCTCCTCGATTAGCTTCTTGCCGTCCTGAAAGATCAACTTGGCGCGCGGATCGTCCAGGCCAACGCACAGTTGAGGAAAATGTTTCTGTACGGTTTCAACGACCATCTTATCCAGTTCACACATCAGGCAACTATCGACCTCAGGATGTTTCATGACTTCAGTCAAGGCGCCGCAGTCACCACCGCCGATTATGAGCACCTGTTTCGGCGAAGGATGGGTGAATAAGGGAACGTGCACGATCATCTCGTTGTAGGCATTGTTGTCGTTGTCGCACACCATCAGAGAACCATACAGAACGAGCATTTTGCCGAAGTCCTTAGTCTCAAGAACATCGATCCGTTGAAACTCCGACTGCGTCGATTCAACAATGCGGTCGACCTTCACGGTCAACCCGGACTGGCCGTCGTGCAATTCATGGTACCAAACGTTCCATAGATCGGCCATCCCTTCTTCGGAGATGTAGATATCTTCTATCCGGTCGTGCTCGGACATGCCATCACTCCACAACCATGTAAGCCGGCCGCCTGAGGCCGTTGAAGTTTGAACCGGAAACGGCACAATAGGCTCCGGTAGCCAGGAAAACGATACGATCGCCGACTTCATGCTCGGGGATCATCAAACCGTCGTACATAACATCGAAAGAGTCACAGGTCGGTCCGGCCAACACCGACAGACGAGGCTGTTGTTCCTTTAGCGTCACTACCGGGTATTGGCAGTGGTCGTAGACGATGCCGGAGAAAGTGGAATAGAGACCATCGTCGAGGTAGTACCAGATTTTGCCGTCGCGGAGAGACTTGCCCAGCACGGTCGTAACCAGCGTGACTGAGGTAGCGGCGATGGCTCGTCCCGGTTCGCTGATGATCCGAATACCGGGGCGGATGCAATCATCAAGGGCGCGGGAGATCGGCCGACAGAATGACTCCAACGACGGAACCGGTTCGGCATACTCCACCGGAAAACCACCGCCGATATCGAGCAGTCGAGTACTGAGTCCGTTCATGTCCAGATCGCGAATCAACTCACGAGTGGTCTCGATCGCGTCGACGAAATTCTCGGAATAGACGCACTGCGACCCAATATGAAAACACAACCCGTGGAATTCATGCCCCGCTTGCTCAATGAGCCGGGCCAGCGGCAGGACCTCGTCAGTCGTGCAGCCGAATTTGTATTGCAAGTTTACGATGGCGCGGCGGTTAGTGTTGATCCGAAAACGCACCAGAATCTTCAGGCGCTTGTCCTGATAGCAGTGGAGCTTCTTGATTTCCTCGGCATTGTCCACGACGAATATCCCAACCCCCCGTTTGACGGCGCGATCGAACTCCTCTGTCGACTTGACGGGGTGTGAATGTACCAGGCCGGCTGGATTGGCGCCGGTTCTGAGTACGGTGTCGATTTCTCCCGCCGAGCATACGTCGAAGTTCCCGCCGCAGCTATGCACCTCTTCGATTATGGCAGCATGGTTGTTCGGCTTCACGGCGTAATGGATTGCAGCGCGCGGTAGTGCATCTTTGAGACGACGGTAATTGCGTGCGACTTCACCCCGCGATAACAACATCAGAGGACTGGAGATAGCCGGATCGCTGAATAGTTCTTTCAAGGCCGCCGTGTCCAACCCACCAGCCGGTGGTCTCTTGGCAACAGTTGCTAACGTGAGACTGTGCGTCATGACATTAACTCCAGTCAACCGGCTGAGGCAGCCCGACGTACCGATGGCGCCGACGGTTTGTGATCAATCGTCTCGTCGGTGGGTGAAGGGATACCGCGTTTGAGTTCACGAATCTGGGCACTGCCGGCACGCAGTTTCTCCCGAAGATAATCATGAGCCTTGTAGGGATCGACGCGGTCGCCGCAGGTAAAGAAATCAATGGCGGCGTAGCCGTACTCCGGCCAGGTGTGTAGCGAAACATGCGATTCAGCAATAACCACTACCCCGGACACACCCTGCGGATTGTAACGATGAAAAACCGATTGCACGATAGTTGCACCGGATAATCGCGCCGCTTCAGTCAGATGTTGTTCCATCGCTGCGGCGTCGTCAAGCATGGCACGATCACAATCGGCCAGTTCTACGATCAGGTGTCGTCCGAGAATTTTCATGTCCATCCCTCCATAATGGGGGTTCGGGGTTAATAACTACAAATGACTACATCTGCGGCGGCGTCGTTACCCACAAAAGAGAAACCGCTCGTCCACCATTATTTGCAATCTGATGAGCTCGATCAGACTTGAAATAGAAACAGTGGTTCTTGGGAACCTCAAAGCTCTTCCGGCCGATCTTGAGCGTGGCTGTCCCCTGAAATACATAACCGAACTGTTCACCCGGATGGGGGGCTCGCTTCTCGAGACTCTCCCCCGGCTCCAGTTCGACCATTATCGGGTCCATCAAGCTATTGGTCGATCCGGGCACCAGCAACTCGAAGGTGGAAGCACCGGTACCGTCCACAACGATTCGGTCCGCCGGCGAGAAGACAACCCTGGTCTCCCGGGAATCGGAAAAGAACTCCGACAGTCCCACTCCCAAGGCCTCCAGAATGTCCGATAGCGAATCGATTTGAATCGAGGTCTGGTCGTTCTCCAACTGCGAAATGAACCCCTTGCTCAGCCGGGCGCGGTTGGCCAGTTCCTCCTGAGTAAGGTCCGAAGCCAGCCTGAGGGCTTTGATTTTTTCACCAATTCGCAGTTCCATCACCGTTCACCACCAGGTTTGCCTGTTTAGTAAACACGATCCAATAGTTTAACAAACAGCGACCTATTATACATGTCGGAAAAGGGATGTCAAGCGGTTTTCGCAGAAAAAGAGGGCGCTACTCTCTCCAGAAACGTTATAGGGTTACAGAACCATCGGAGGATGCGCGGCATCGGATCAAGCCTGGATCAGCCCTGCGGCAATCGGGTGAAAAGCTTCCCTGACGGGTTCTCAAAACGGGAAGGTTGACGGCACTCTGTGCACTCGGATATGCGACCATTCCCTTTTGATTGACATGGTTTCTAAAACCTGTATATTCCCTGCGCCGGTTGCGAAAGTGGTGGAATTGGTAGACACGCTGGATTTAGGATCCAGTTCCGCAAGGAATGGGGGTTCGAATCCCCCCTTTCGCACCAAGAAATGCAGAGCGCTAATGCTCGCGGTTCATCATGGCTGCGGCTTCAAGATTGGAGTGAAACCGAGTGAAGGTTGAGGTTAAAGAACTCGAAGGACTGATGCGCGAAGTCACGGTAAATCTTCCGTCTGAGATGGTGGCAAGCGAGTTGAAGAACAAGTTCGATGAGGTTCGCAAGGATACGCAGATCGACGGTTTTCGAAAAGGCAAAGTGCCGATGGATCGTATCCGTTCGATGTATGGCGACGCTGTTCGCGCTGATGTCAGCGAGGATCTGATCCGCACTACGTATCCGGAAGCAGTGAAGCAGGAGACGCTACGGGTGGCCTCGTATCCCGACATCGTCAAGGCCGGCTACGACGGTGATGGCGGTGGCTTCAGCTATACGGCCAATGTAGAGGTGTATCCACAGGTTGATAATGTGGTCTATGACGATCTGAAGGTCACTGTCGAAGAGATTGAGGTCAGCGACGCCGATGTTGATGAGTTCGTGGAAGGACTGCGCAAACGGTTCTCCAATCTTAGCTCGGTCGACCGTGAGGCCCAAGCGACCGATGTGGTGGTGGTTGATCTCAAAAAGCTCCACGATCCGTCACTGGTTCTGACCGGCGACCACTTCGCCGATCAGGAGATCGACCTGGCCAATCCGGTTACGGTGCGGGAATTCAAGGAGCAGTTGACCGGCGTCAAGTCCGGTGATGAAACCGAAATTGAAGTCAACTATCCCAAGGACTATCCCGACGCCACCTTCGCCGGCGCTGCGGTGAAGTATCACTGCCAGGTCAAACAGGTCAAAGAACGCATCCTGCCGGAGTTCAATGACGCTTTTGCCAAACAGACCGGACAGGCGGAGACCGCCCTGGAACTGCGCATGCAGATTCGTGATGAGCTCAAAGCTCGGTTGGTCCAGGATCAGAACCGCTCAAAGCGGAGTCAGATTATAGGGCAAATCTCCAGCAAGAACAAGATTCCAATCCCTGAAGGTCTGGTTAACGAGTACCTCAATAATATAGTCGAGGACTTCAAGAAACGTTATGAGGATACCGACGAAGAGGAAGTTCGTCGTTCCTATCATGATGTCGGCATCGGGACTATCCGCTGGAACATATTGTTTAACCACCTGGCCGGTCAGGAAAACATCGAAGTCCTGCCGTCAGATATCGAAGAACGAATCAGGAAGTTTGCCGATAACTATAAGATGAGTATGGAGCAGGCCAAGGAAGCGCTGAATAAGTCCGGATCGATTGCGGATATTCGTGACTCGATCCTGGAAGAGAAAGTGCTTGATTTCCTGGTCGACAAAGCCAAGCTTACCACTCAAGAGAAGCAAACAACGAAGGCATAGCACCGTTAGATTTAGGGAAGACCTGATGGGCGACAGTATTAGTTCAAATTATCTGGTACCAATGGTAGTGGAGCAGACGGGGCGCGGCGAACGCGCCTATGACATTTTCTCCCGGCTGTTGAAGGACAGAATCATCTTTATCGGCACGCCGATCGAGGATCAGATGGCCAGTCTGGTCATTGCTCAACTGCTGTTTCTGGAGGCGGAGGACCCGGATAAGGACATTTTCATCTATATCAACTCACCGGGCGGCTCAGTCACAGCCGGAATGGCCATTTACGATACCATGCAGTTTATCAAACCGGATATCGCCACGACCTGTATGGGGATCGCGGCATCAATGGGAGCTTTTCTGCTTGCGGCCGGGACCAAAGGAAAGCGGGCTGCCCTGCCCAACAGCCGCGTGATGATTCACCAGCCGATGGCCGGCGCACAGGGACAGGTTTCCGATATCGTTATCATGTCCCAAGAGTTCGCCAAGACCAAGAAACGTCTGAACGAATTGTTGGTGAAACATACCGGCCAGCCGTTGGAAGTGGTGGAGAAAGACACCGACCGTAACTTCTTCATGGCTCCAGAGGAAGCCAAAGAATACGGTTTGATTGACAAAGTCTACGACTTTGACCGTGAAAAGAAATAGGTGATCGTCGGCGTTTGTGTCGCCGATCGGATCGGACACGTTGGACTAAAAGGTTAACCATAGGAAGCCATGCCGAAGAAAAACGACCAAACCAGAGTTCCACGCCGTTGTTCGTTTTGCGGCAAACCGGCGGGACAGGTTCGCCGCCTGTTCTCCGGCTATGAGTCATTCATTTGTGATGAATGCGTTGAGCTCTGTAACGACTTGTTGCTAAACGCGCCGGAGGCAGGTGTCCAGGAGGAGATCGTCGGCATTCCGATCCCGGCGGAGATCAAGAACTTCCTCGACCAGTATGTAATCGGGCAGGAGCAGGCCAAAAAGACTGTCGCGGTGGCGGTCTACAATCATTACAAGCGGATCAACGCTCAAGCTAAGTTGCGCCTGAGCGACAAAAAGTCGAAATCTGACGATATCGAGTTGGAGAAGTCCAACATCCTCCTGCTTGGCCCTACCGGTACCGGCAAGACGCTTATCGCGCGCACGCTGGCCAAGTTTCTCAAGGTGCCGTTTACAATTGCCGACGCCACCGTTCTCACCGAGGCCGGTTATGTGGGCGAGGATGTTGAGAACATCCTGGTCCGGCTTTATCAAGCGGCCAATTTCAACCAGTTGCAGACCGAGCGTGGTATTATCTATATCGATGAGTTGGACAAGATTTCCCGCAAAGAGGGCAACCCGTCGATCACGCGTGACGTCTCCGGGGAAGGGGTGCAGCAGGGACTGTTAAAGATCCTCGAAGGAACGGTGGCCAATATCCCACCTAAGGGCGGCCGCAAACATCCTGAGCAGGCGTTTGTACAGATCAACACATCAAATATCCTCTTCATCTGCGGTGGCGCCTTCGACGGTCTGGAGCAGGTGGTGGCACGTCGGATCGGCAAGAAAACGATGGGCTTCGAGGCTGAACAGCGCTACATCAATAAGGACTCGGCTGAAATCCTTGATCACGTACTGCCGGTTGATCTGATCAGTTACGGTCTGATTCCGGAGTTAGTCGGGCGGTTGCCGGTCACGGCGCCGTTGAAGGATTTGGATGAAGGCGCCCTCATGAGTATCCTGACGGAACCGAAAAACGCGCTAACCAAGCAGTTCAAGCGGTTGCTCGAGATGGAAGGAGTCAAGCTCCACTTTGAGCAGAAGGCTTTGGAGGCTACCGTGAAGATTGCCCTGGAGCGAAAGACCGGCGCTCGTGCCCTTCGCTCTATCCTCGAAAAAGCCATGCTGGACGTCATGTATGATGTTCCGTCGATGCCTGAAGTAGCTGAAGTGGTCATCAGCGCCGAAACCGTCAAGGACGGCGCCAAGCCGAAGATCACCACCCACGCCAAGAATAAGAAAAAGGCGGGCTAAGCGTCGGCCCTGCTGACCTCGTCCAACTAACCGTCAAACTGGCGGCTCAAAGACTGGCCCCACGACGGCGTTATGACACCTCCACCGAACAGCACACCGGCTACTACCACCTTGATGGTGAACTCAGCCATGCTTTCCTGAGGACCTACGTAAGGACGAGGTGAGATCGGGGGGCATGTTGAAAGGGTTCTTTGAATTCGGTTGGTTCCTCTGTCTTAACCTGCCTTGACTCAGACGGGTATGCCTTCACAAACCCGTTTGCAGCCCATACACCTTCACGGCAGGTAACAAGTTTTCTGTCCACATGCGAAACGGCTTTCGCGGAGCTTGACAATACCGCTCTCCTGATCGACATTGTAACGAACACAAATGCCGTGACTGCAACGTGTGTTATGGCCACGGCCAATTCGGATAAGGAGATCCCCAGTGAGACCAACGGTACGATTTCTTTCCGATCAGCTTATCGAACAGATCATCGCCGAAGCCAGAGAGTTGCTCTGCAAACTTGGGGTTGAGATTCATAACGATGCTGTGCTCTCATTGCTCGGTGACCATTCGGCGCGGATCGACAACGCCACAAAACGAGCCTACTTCACGCCGGACATTATCGATCGCTCCCTGCAAGTCGCGCCGGATTCGTTTCGCCTGTATGACTCGCTGGGTAACGAAGCTGTCGACCTGTCGGACATGAACGTCAACTTCACGCCCGGCTCAGCCGCCATCAACATTCTGGATCATGAGTCGCAGCATTCGCGTCGTCCTACCAGTGAAGACTATGTCAAGTACACAAAGTTGATGCCGTCATTGGAGCATATCGCGTCGCAGTCCACCGCCATGATCCCGGCCGATGTCCACGAAATGATCTCCGACAGCTATCGTCTCTACCTCAGTCTGATGTTCTGTGAGAAACCGGTGGTCACGGGCGCCTTCACAATAGATGCGTTCGAGATCATGAAGGAGTTGCAATTCGCCGTTCGCGGCTCGGAGAAAGAGTTGGCTGAGCGTCCCCTGACGATTTTCTCCTGCTGCCCGACGGCGCCGCTCAAGTGGAGTAATGTCACCTCACAGAACTTGATAGACTGTGCCAGGTATTCGATACCAGTGGAGTACATCTCGATGCCGTTGTCCGGCTTCATGGCGCCGATCACACTTGTGGGTTCGCTGGTGCAGCATACCGCCGAGACACTGAGCGGGCTGGCTATCAGTCAACTGACCAACCCGGGTACGCCGGTGCTGTACGGTGGCTCGCCGGCCGTGTTCGACGTGCGCTACGAAACCACGCCGATGGGTGACATCGGTACCATGATGATGGACTGTGCCTACAACGAAATCGGCAAACACCTCGGCCTGCCGACCCAGGCCTACATCGGCCTCAGTGATGCCAAGCTGCTTGACGCTCAAGCCGGCCTTGAAACATCGATGGGTGCCACGCTGGCGGCACTGAGCGGCATCAACAATGTCTCCGGTCCGGGCATGCTCGATTTCGAGAGCTGTTTCAGCCTTGAGAAACTGATTCTCGACAACGAGATCTGCGGCATGGTCAAGCGGATGGTAACCGGTATCGAACCGAAAGAGGATTTTCCGTCACTGCCGCGTTTCGAGGAACTCCTGCGCGAAGAACACCTGCTCATATCAGACCACACTATGAAGTACCTGAATGAAGAGATATACCTCCCCGGACCGACTATCGATCGCGCCAATCGATCTCGCTGGCAAGAGGAAGGCAGCCGAACCCTGGGTGCCCGTGCCGCCGAACAGATCGAGGCCCTGGTGGCTCAACATCAACCCGTCGGCTTGTCGGAAACCGTGCTTGGCGATCTGACCTCCTTGATGGAAGCGGAAGCAAGGCGACACGGCATGTCCAGCTTGCCCGAGATACGTTAATGCGATGCGTGGTCGACATTGCCACAGAGGATATCGCTCCCTCGATCGAGGACATCCTCGAGCATCAGGGCATGCCCCCGACTGTCCAACCGGATGTGCCGACACTGAAACCGGCACGTGAGGCTATTGCGCTTTGGGAACATCTATCACAACCGGTGGGTATCTTCGCGGAGATACCTATCCGCGAATTTGCACAGGTGTACACAGGTGAGTCCCGCAACGAACCGGAAACGCCTTTGCCGAACATTTATCAACGCGCTGACGCCCTTGCCCTTTTTGCGGTAACAGTCGGCCATGATGTCGAGCAGGACATTCGTCGCTTGTTTGAAACGAATGAATTCCCGCTCGGCGCGATGCTTGACGCGGCCGCTTCGGTCAGCACTGAGAAAGCTGTCGATGTCGTTCAAGACAAGTTTCAAAAGCACTTGAGTGACGTTGGGGGATGGGAAGGGTCCAAGGGAGTCATGGCGTTCAGTCCTGGCTATTGCGGCTGGCACGTGAGCGGACAACGTGCTCTATTCGATACATTGCACCCGGAGGAGATCGGTATCGAGTTGAGCGATAGCTATCTCATGCAGCCACTCAAGTCCATCAGCGGCCTACTGGTGGCCGGGGCGAAAGACATCTTCCAGTTTGCCGATGATTTCCCATTTTGCAGCGAATGCGCGACACGGTCGTGTCGCGAGAGAATTATATCGATAATTGAGAACCAGCCAAAGGCAGATACCAGGTAGGAATAATGGATACCCTTCAACAACTTTCAGAGAACATGCAAAAGGGGAACGCTGATCAGGTCGCGCGCCTGACGCAACAGGCGATCGATGAAGGTCGGGAGCCCAAGACGATCCTCGATGACGCGCTGGTCGGCGGCATGGCGGTCGTCGGCGAGAAATTCAAGAAGCATGAGATATTCCTGCCGCACGTTCTGTTGGCTGCCAAAGCTATGCATGCCGGCATGGACATTCTGAAACCGCTGCTGGTGAAGGAGGGGATACCTACTATCGGCAAGGTTGTGACCGGCACGGTTCAGGGAGACCTGCATGACATCGGCAAGAACCTCGTCGGCATCATGCTGAAAGGGGCCGGCTTCGACGTCATAGACCTGGGTCGCGATGTTTCCCCTGAGAAGTTCCTCGATACCGCCGTCAGTGAGAAGGCGAATGTTATCGGCATGTCGGCCTTGCTGACAACGACCATGCCGGTGATGAAGAAAGTTATCGAACTGGCTCGACAGCGCGAGTTGTACGGCAAACTCAAGTTCATCGTCGGCGGCGCGCCACTGTCGAACGAGTATGCGAAAGAGATCGGCGCGGATGCGTACTGCTATGACGCCGTCAGCGCCGTCGATTGCGTAAAAAGGTTCATGGGAGCACACTGAGATGCGCCGGCTGGTGGAACGAATACAAGGCGGGGGCACACTGATCGGCGACGGCGCCATGGGGACGATGCTGTTCGAGCGCGGCCTGCAGCCGGGCGAATGCCCTGAACGATGGAACCTCGAACGTCCCGAAGTGCTGGAGGAGATCGCGCGATTGTATCTTGAAGCAGGGGCGGATATCGTCAGCACCAACACCTTCGGAGGCTCGGCACTGAAACTCAAGCAGTACGATCTCGACAGCCGCACTGAGGAGATTAACACTGCCGCCATCCGTGCCGTGCGTAAGGCCATCGGTGACCGTGCTTACCTGTCGGCATCCTGCGGCCCATCCGGTCAGATGCTCGCTCCTCTCGGTGACGTGTCGCAGGAGGAGATGTCAGAGAGTTTTGCTCGACAAATGAAGGCATTCGCGCACGAAGGTGTTGATCTCATCTGTATCGAGACCATGACCGACCTAACCGAAGCGACACTCGCTATCAAAGCTGCCAAGGCTGCCGCTCCAGGCATACCAGTTGCCACCACCATGACCTTCGATGACACTCCCAACGGGTTCTACACCATCATGGGAGTCAGTATTGAGCGAGCCGCTTGCGGCTTGGCGGAAGCGGGCGCTGACATCATCGGTTCCAATTGCGGCAACGGTATCGAGAACATGATCAAGATCGCACGCGAGTTCAAGAAGCATACTACCTTGCCGATCATCATCCAATCAAACGCCGGGCTGCCGGAGATGCATGGAGACTCAGTAGTGTACGCGGAGACACCGGAGTTCATGGCCGACAAATGCCGTGCGTTGCTCGACATCGGCGTGAACATCATCGGTGGCTGCTGCGGCACCACGCCGGAGCATATCGCGGCGATCAAGACGATGATCGACGCACGTGACGCATGAAAACACACGCCGTGCACCAACTCGTCATTCCTGCGGAAGCAGGAATCCACCTGTCATGCTTCGACTCCGCTCACCCTTCGACTCCGCTCAGGGTGAAGTCGATGCCAGGATCACGGGGATCTTGCCCTACGAATAACCTATGCATATGTTATTCCCGCGAAGGCGCGAATCCATCCGTTCTTCTTTAGCACGAAATCTGGATTCTGGCTTTCGCCAGAATGACAGAGAAGACCCTGTAGCCGACACAGGCATGATCGCAGGGATCCTAACCTGCCAAATCTCGCTGCGTTGTGGTGGTCGAGTCTTCAGACTCGGCCACAATAAAAGCCCGCGCGATCTGAAGATCACGCGGGCACAATTCGGCTGAACCGTCAGGCGGAGACGCACGACGGCACGGAACCCTGCCTAAATCCCCGGCAGGTTGAAGCAGACGACTTTCGGTTCGGTCATCTCCTGCAACGAGAACTTGAGTCCCTCGCGTCCCAACCCGGAGTACTTGACGCCGCCGAACGGCATCGAGTCCAAACGATAGTCGGTCGAGTCGTTGATCATCACACCGCCGCAATCGAGTTCGTAGGCCGCTTTGAAAGCCGTCTCAATATCGCGTGTGAAGATGGCTGCGAGCAACCCATACGGCAGCGCGTTGGCCTGCGCGATTGCTTTATCGAGGTCGTCGACCGGGTACAGATTCACCGTCGGCCCGAACACTTCCTCACAATGTACTTTGGCATCAGCCGGAACGTTCTCGAGCACGGTCGGTTCAACCAGCGCGCCCTTGCGCCCGCCGCCGGTGAGCAGCCTGGCGCCACCCGCAACGGCGTCGTTGACCCACTGCTCGACCCGCTTAGCCTCGGTCTCGGTGATCATCGGACCCATCATGGTATCTTCCTTGAGCTTGTCGCCGATCTTGTACGTTTTGGTCAGTTCTACGAACTTCATCTTGAACTCGTCATAGATCTCCCGATGCACCAACAGCCGCTGGACGCCGATACAATTCTGCCCCGCGGCCCAGAAGGAGCCGGAGACGCACGACTCGACAGCCAGTTGCATGTCAGCGTCCTTCCACACGATCACCGGCGAATCCGAACCGAGCTCCATACCGATTTTCTTGATCCCGGCTTTGGAGGCAATGTGCTTACCCGCCTCAACGCCGCCGGTGAATGAAATCATGCGCACACGCTCGTCGCTGACCAACGGATCGCCGATTTTGGAACCATAACCGGTAATGACCTGAATAGCATTTTCCGGCAGTCCCGCCTCAAGCAACACCTCGACCAATTTGATTGCCGACAACGGCGTGACCGTGGCCGGTTTCAGTATGACCGAGTTACCTGCCGCAATGGCCGGGCCGAGTTTGTGCGCAACCAGGTTCAACGGATCATTGAACGGCGTGATCGCCAGCACCACTCCGATTGGAAAACGATAATAGAAGCCCTTGCGCTTCTCGCCACCGGGGAACGAATCCCACGGAATCGTCTCGCCGAGGATGCGTTTGGCTTCTTCGGCTGAGCAGGTGATAGTGTTGACGCAGCGACCGGCTTCTTTGCGCGCCTCGTTGATCGTCTTGGACCCCTCGCGGGCGATGATGGTGGCAAACTCCTCCAACCGTTCCGAAATAAGTCCGGCTGCTTTGTACAGAATCTGCGCTCGGTCGTAGACGGACATGCGCTTGGTAATCTGAAATCCCTGCACGGCCGATGAAAGGGCAAGTTCCACATCGTTGTCGTTACCGGCGGGGACCGTATCGATCACTGAGCTATCGAAGGGATCGATAACATCTATCTTCTTGTCACGGTCGACCCACTGACCATTGAGAAGCATCTTCATCGTTGACCTCCTACAGCAATGATGTCGATCAGAACGCTGTAACCGGTCTCAACTCGTCCCGCTCCCGGACCGACGATGGTCACGTCGCCCAGCGTGTCGGTGGTTATCGTCACTGCGTTGGTAGCACCCATGACACCGGCGAGCGGGTGTGACAAATCCATCTCCTCGGGGCCGACGCTACCCTTGACACTGTCGCCGTCCCGCCAGACCTTGCCAATCAATTTGTACCGCTTGCCGCGCGCCTTGGCCTCGGCGATCATATCGGCGCTGATCTCGGTGATACCCTTACACGGGAAAGCATCCGGTTTGACGTCTACTCCAAAGACCGTATTGGCCAGAATCGTAACCTTGGCCAGCGCATCCCAACCGAGCACATCGGCGTCAGGGACCGCTTCCGCATAACCGAGTTCCTGCGCCTTTTTGAGAACAGCGTCGTACGGCTGCCCCTCTTCCATCTGTGAGAGAATGTAGTTGGTGGTGCCGTTCAGGATACCCTTCATCTCAGTTATGTGACTGCCGGCCAGGGTCTCTCGGATGAGATTCAACAATGGCGTGCCGCTGATGACGGTTCCCTCGTAAAGGAACTTCACACCCTTATCAGCCGCCAACCGGGCGAGGTCCTGATAAAACAGCGCCACCGGTCCCTTGTTGGTAGTAGTGACGTGCATCCCCTTGTTCAGGGCTGCGCGAATGTGCGAGGTGGCCGGCTCGCCGGTCTTGATGTCGGTGTAGGTAGCCTCTACCATCATGTCGGCGTCGGCAGCCTCGATCATCGCCAGCGCGTCGCCGTCGAACTTACCTGGCAGTTCGTCGAGCTTCTTGCCGGCTTTTGCCAGTTTGACAACCTGCGACAGATCGATACCGTCGGGTGCATAGGCGCTTCCCTTAAGCATGTCGGAAATACCGACCACTTTCAGGTCGAGACTGTACTTCTCTCTGAGTTCCTTGTCCTTCTCCAGCAGTAGCTCGGCCAATCCCTGGGCTACCGTTCCGAATCCAATCAAAAGCAAACGCATTATGTTTCCTCCGTTCCTATTTTATCTGGGGTGATAGCGATCCGGGGCGTCAAAAACATCGATGACACACATACGCGCGTTAACCCTGGCCGCGTGTGTAACGCCTTCCGGGATATAGTACCATTCGCCCCTGGTGTAGTCACGCGTGTCGTCACCGATTGTCAAGGTCATCTCGCCTTCAACAACCATTCCCCACTGCGCACAGTGCGAATGCGGGGGTACTTCCGCGCCCGACTGGATATCGAAAAAGACTACCTGCTTGTTCGAGCCGGTAAGCAACCATCCCCGAACACCCTCCATCGGGACATCTACTTCCGGCAAGTTCCGGATGAAGTCCGGAAAGGCGGTGCCGTCGAATTGCTCCATCAGTTCCTTCATGTTGCTTTTCCGCCTTTGTATGCAATCGCGGCAAACCTGGCCGCGTGACCGCGCCTCATAATCTCGCGAACGTCCTTGTCACAACGAATGCACTTGTGGTAGATAACATCGCCGATCAACTCCGCCTTCTCGTCACGTTCGGCGTCGGAGAGGAAGTACGCTTCCATTGTATCGTATGGACGAGAGGTGCCATCGCTTTCATACTTGATGGTAATATTGTGTCCGGCATCGAGGACTTTGTAAGCGTTCTCGGTCCAGTCGAAACCTTCCATGCCCAGATCGGGATTGATGCGGAGATGCGCCGCCAGCGAGATGTTCGGCAGATCGAATGCTTTTAATTCCTCGGAGCACTGTATGAATGTCTCCGGACTGGCGCCGTTGCCGATGTTGATCTCGTAGAGCGGCGTGGTGCCATCGTCACGAAGGCATGCTTTGACGATGTTCATCAGCATTCGGAACTGGATGGTGTTCTGGATCGAGAGCAGCATCGATATCTTGAAACTGACTTCCGGTATCTCGCGCCCCCAGTAGCAGGCGGCCACAATCGTCGACCAACTGGGATTGAGGAAGAAATTCGCCCCGGTCTCCAGGGCAGCGCGCATGATGCCGTCGAGATAGACCAGGTGATTGTTATCGGCCACTTCGACACCACCCAGGTTGCCGAACGGCGTACCCATGTTCTTCAGGATCAGTTGGCTCAACCCATCGCCCAGGTCGCGCCGGTCAAATTTCTCGCCGGTCACTTTTTCTACATGCGTGAAACGCTCTTCCGGCAGTGGGATGCCGATCAGGTTGGTCGAGCAGAACTTGCTGGCCCCAAGAATATTCTCCGCTATAGCTAGCGTGGCCAGCAGGTCGCCACTGTAAACGTAGTGCTCGGTGAGCGCCACCACCGAGATCATCTCGGTTGGAAACAGCACCTCCGGCTTCTCAGCAATACGGCGCAGACAGTCGAGCGTGACGCGCGAACCCTGAAACCCGGACACCTGGGTCGTGCAAACCCCCGGCTTGTTGGTTTTGATGCCTTCAGAGGCAATGAAATCTTCAACCTTGGGAAAACCGGTAACGTACTTCTCGGCCTGCTCAAGCATCTCGCCGTAACCGTTGTCGGCGGCGGCTTTCCTGCGGTTGGCGTACTCACGTTTAGCCGTGATTTTTTCGCGGACAGCTTTGGTCCCGCCGTAGGAATCGATCAGAGCGTCGATGGCCTTGAGGTCTCTCTTACTGAGTAGATCGTAGTGCATATTAGGAACTCCATTCCTGCTTATTGGGGTCTCTGCTATGTTAGCGGCTGTGGTCATTGCCTTCGCAACTGACCGATATCAGCACGCCGGAAGGTAAGTCAAACCGCCGGCCATTTCAAGCGGTTTCAGGTTGCGGATGTTCGCGTGCCTTCGTAACCTGACGTTGACAGCAGAATCAGTGACAGATGGATGAGATGATGATGAAGTTCGCCTCCAACGCACACCGTCAAACAAACCCACAGTGGCCCGCCGATACCGTTGCCGCCTTTTCGGACCCCGATATCTCGGCGGTTCATCGTTCGTTGTCGGAGTACCGCCCCTTACCGTTGCTATCGCTGCCGAATCTGGCTCACGAACTGGGCGTCAGCGAGATTCTGGTCAAGGACGAGTCGCACCGGTTCGGGCTGAACGCGTTCAAAGCGCTGGGGGCAGCTTATGGGATCTACCGCTTCGTGCGGAAGCATCTGCAACAATCAGGACAACAATACGCGGCGGCCGATCAGTTCTACCGCAAACCGACATTGCCAAGAGGAACCTTTGTGTTCTGCACTGCCACCGACGGCAACCACGGCCGCGGTGTCGCCTGGGTAGCGCGCAAGCTCAACCAGCGCACGGTCATTTACATGCCCAAAAACAGCGCTCGCGCTCGGATCGAGAACATCCGCAAAGAAGGCGCTGAAGTGGTCGTTGTCGACGGGACCTATGATGACGCCGTGGCTCGCTGTGCCAAAGACGCGCTTGCGCGCGGCTGGCAGATCATCTCCGATACTTCATGGCCGGGTTACGAAGAAATTCCCCGATGGATACAGGCGGGCTACTTGACGATATTTGAGGAGATCCATGCCGACAACGATGCTAACATTGATATCGTCATCGTGCCGGCGGGGGTCGGCGCCTTGGCCGCGGCGGCAGCCTGGTACTACAACCGCGTCTATCCCAAGCCGCGCCCCAAGCTTGTGTCGGTGGAGCCGGTCGGCGCGGACTGCCTGCTGCAGTCGATTCTTTCGGAGACCGGAGAACCCGTTTCACTAAAAGGGGAGCTTGCGTCCATCATGGCCGGGCTGAATTGCGGCACTCCGTCGAGCATTGCCTGGCCTTTCGTGAGGCAAGGTTTCGATTTATTCATGACCGTCACCGATGACGCCGCACGCGAGGCTATGCGCACGTACTACCGTCCGACCGGCGATGACCCGCGCATCATTTCCGGCGAATCCGGCGCCTCGGGGCTCGCTGCCCTCTTGACCCTCTGCAATGAGAGCAGCATTGCTGCCGCCGATGCCCGCGCACACCTGGACCTCTCCCCCAGCACTAAAGTGCTTCTACTCAACACCGAAGGGGATACCGACCCGGAGGGGTTTAGGGCGGTAGTGTGAAGGTCTAGATGGACACTCCCTGTCGGTGATTAGCCGCCAACCTCAGTCTTGTAGGCCGAAAACCCTGCGGTTTTGAGTGGCAAGCCACTTCTTCGCGCCACGCGCGCTGGCCCCCTATTGACAACTCATCCGAAACCTCTTTATTGCCCCTCTTGAAAATCTGCGGCGGAACCGCAATTGAATGTATGGCAAGGTAAGGATTGATATATGCGCCTATATGAATTCGAAGGTAAAGAACTGTTCCGGAAGTTCAAGATACCCGTCAGCGACGGGCGGATCGCCCATACTCCCGACGAGGTCTACGAGATTGTCAGCGAGCTAAAATACCCGGTGGTGCTCAAGTCCCAAGTGCTCACCGGCGGGCGTGGCAAAGCAGGCGGTATCAAAACAGCCGAAGGCGCCAATGAAGCGCGCACTGTCGCCGAGCAACTGTTCGAGCTCAAGATCAAAGGCTTTCCGGTCGAAACGATCCTGATCGAACCAAGACTCGAGATCACACAGGAGTACTATATTGGTGTCACGATTGACCGCGCCAAGTACAAACTGGTCGTGATCGCCTCCGGTGAGGGCGGCGTCGATATCGAAGAAACCGCGGCCAAAACTCCCGACAAGATATATAAGCAGTCGCTCAGTATCGAGGAAGAGCTCTACACTTTCGACGCGCTCGCTATCGCCAAGAAGATAGGTATCCCGGCCGAACTGCTTAAGAACGGTGCGGCGATTATTGTCAACCTGTACAACATGTTCCGCAAATACGACGCCAAGCTGGTCGAGATCAACCCGTTGGTGCTCACTGCTGACGGCAAACTAAACGCTGCCGACAGTCGCGTGTCGCTTGATGATGACGCCGTGTTCCGTCACCCTGAATTGAAAGAGATGGGAATCGAAAAACGCCACGAAGAGGGCGAGATGACCCCGCGCGAACAGCAGGCGACCGATTGGGGTATCCCCTATCTCGATCTCGACGGCGATATCGGTATGTTCCCCGGTGGCGCCGGATTCGGCATCATGGGGAACGATTTCATTCACTACTACGGTGGCAAGCCGGCCAACTTCATGGACTCAGGCGGTGGTCCCTCGCCCGAACGCATCGCCAGGATGCTCGTGCTTCTGGATGAAAACCCCGGCGTCAAAGTGATCTTCGGCGCCCGTTTCGGTGGGATCAGTCGTTGCGATGATTTCGCCAGGGGCGTGCTCATGTTCCTCAAAGACCACGGCCTGTCCAAGCCAATGGTGATGCGCATGACCGGCAACATGTGGCAAGAGGGTGTGCGCATTTTCGACGAAGCCAGGAAGGAGAACCCAGACTTGTTCAAGCATATTGAGGCGCACGGGATTGAGACCCCGATCGAGGAGATTTCCAAAAAGGCTGTTGAACTGGCCGCAAAAGAAGGGGGTAACTGATGGCTATCCTCGTTGACAAGAACAGTAAGGTGATGGTGCAGGGGATCACCGGAGGCGCGGGCAAGTTTCACACCGAACGGATGCTCGAGTACGGCACCAATATCGTCGGCGGCACCTCCCCCGGCAAAGGTGGCCAGGATGTCCTGAGCAAACCGGTGTTCGATACTGTTGCCGAGTGCGTAGAAAACACCGGCGCCGATGTGTCCGTTATCTTCCTGCCGGCCCGGTTCGTCATGGAAGCCGCCATCGAAGCCATCCGCGCCGGCATCAAGTTCCTTGTAGTCATACCCGAGCATATTCCGATCCACGACATGCTGCACGTGCGTCGAGAAGCGGTGGCGCGCGGCGTCACGGTGATCGGCGGCAACACTGCCGGAGTCATCTCCCCCGGTCAAGCCAATCTTGGCATCATGCCGGACATCGCCTTCAAGCCGGGCCGGGTGGGGACGGTGTCCCGCTCCGGTTCGATCACCTACTACGTGGCCGACACTCTCACGCAGTCCGGCTATGGCGAAACCACCTGTGTCGGTCTCGGCGGCGATCCGGTGTTGGGATCGACCTTTGATGAGATCCTGCTCAAATTCGAAGAGGACGACGCCACCAAAGCGATTGTGATGTGCGGCGAGATCGGCGGCTTCTACGAAGAACGCGCGACGGATGCTATCCGTACCATGAAGACGCCGGTGCTGGCGATGATCGGCGGCATCTACGCCCCGCCCGGCAAACGGATGGGTCATGCCGGCGCGATTGTCGAGGGAAAGATGGGCACGGCGCAGGATAAACTGGACGCTTTGGCCGCCGCCGGGACACATCCCTGCAAGACCTTCACCGACATCCCGAAGACACTGGCCAAACTGGGCGTGTAGGTAGCAAGGCAGCAAGCTACGGTTTTGCGCCGAGCAGTTTCCACCTGCCGGAAGTCTTGTAGGTCGAAACCCCTGGTCCGAAGGACCGCCGGAGGCGGGTTTCGACATTCTGTATGCTACCCTGTGAAACATGCGTTGACATCTAGTCCGTTTGAGTGGAGGTTGTCATCGTTGAATCGATTCAGAGAACAGGGTTTTTATGAGTACGATTGGGGAGTACACGAAGAGCCAGCTTTGAACGGAGAGTACGGAGAATGAAGAATCGGCTTCGCCGATATCGAAACCACAGGGGTTTCGACCTACTGCTACTGGGCGTGTAGGTAGCAAGGCAGCGAGCTACGGTTTTGCGCTTCGCGCGCACATAGCTTCGCCCTGAGCACAGTCGAAGGGCAAACAAACCAACAAGCCACCCTCACCGGGTGGCTTTCTTTATGGCTACAATCGTCGAGCGGGTCGATCAATCATCGTCGTCGTCTTTACCGATTGAGTACTTCTTGATCTTATCGAACAGCGTCGTGTAGTCGATCTTGAGGATCTTCGAGGCTTTGCGTTTGTTGTTGCGGACCTCTTTCAGGACGCGCAGGATAGCAGCCTTCTCGGCCCGCGCCTGGGCATGGGCGCCAATCTCTTTGAGGCCGGCCCCTTCGCGCAATCTGATTTCATCGGTGGTGCGAATACGTATCGCCAGATGCTCGGGGGTGATCTTCACACCATCGGCCAGGATCACGGCACGTTCGACGGTGTTTTCAAGTTCGCGCACGTTTCCGGGCCAGTGATACTTTTCCAACAGGCTGATAGCGTCGCGCGAAAAACTCTTCGGCTTCCCCTTCTTGTTGTGCGTGTACCTGACGAGGAAAAACTCAGCCAGTTCCTTGATATCCTCGGGACGTTCCCGCAGCGGCGGGATAGTGATAGGAAACACCGAAAGTCGGTAGTACAGGTCCTCGCGGAACCGTTTGACTTTAATCTGCTCGGTGAGGTCCATGTTAGTGGCGGCGATAATGCGTACGTCGACGTCGATCGACTTGGTGCCGCCTAGCCGCTCGAAGTTTTTCTGCTGCAGCACGCGCAGGAGCTTGGCCTGAAGCGAGATTTCCATGTCACCGATTTCATCGAGGAAAATAGTACCCGTGTCGGCGATTTCAAACTTGCCCATCTTGCGCGCGTGGGCGCCGGTGAAAGCGCCTTTCTCCGAACCGAACAACTCGTTCTCCAACAGTTCATACGGAATGGCGGCGCAGTTGAGAGTGATAAAGGGGCGATCCTTGCGCGGCGACAGCAGGTGAATCGATTTGGCAAAAAGCTCCTTGCCGGTGCCGGTCTCACCATTCAACAAAACCGAGGCCTCAGATCCGGCTACCTTCTGAACCAGCTTGCAAATCTCCACCATCCTGGGGTTTTTACCGATGATGTCCTGGAACCCTTCCTGCGCAAACAACTCCTCCCTCAGCAGACTGTTCTCCGCAAGCAGACGACGGTTCTCCAGCGCGCGCTTGATCAGCACACAGAGGTGCTCGGTGTCAAACGGTTTGGTGATGAAGTCGAAAGCTCCCTTTTTCATGGCCGCGACAGCATCCTCGATGGTGCCATAAGCGGTCATCACAATTACCGAGGTGTCGGCGTCCGTTTCCTTGACGCCGTCAAGCACCTGCAGACCATCGACATCCGGCATCTTGAGGTCGGTGACGACGATATCGTAGGATTTGTTCTGTATCAGATCGAGTGCTTTTTGGCCGTTACCGGCGGAGTCGACCTGATGGCCCTCCTCAACCAGGGTGGCCGTCAACATGTTGCGCATCGAATCCTTATCGTCGACTACAAGAATACAGGGCATGTTTATTCACCTCGGTACAAACGCAAGCCCCTCCCCGCCTTTCGGAGAAGCGCCGGTTTTACTGCTTTATCGGCGGGAAAGGGACTATGGATAAGCCGGCGGGTGAGCAATTATCGAACAAACAGAGAGCTTCGACATGTTCACGGTGGGATCAATCGGTCTGGTCCGTCCGGGACCGGGCGGCGCGGATGGGAACGCTGGGATGGATGTATCCACCGACCTCTATCTGCAGCAAATAGACGCTGCCGTAGCCTCTCTGAGGTGGAATCCAAAGCAACTCGTGCTCACCGCGCCTCATCAGGGAATCGGTGAATGGCTGGTCGATGGTCCTCTCCCGCCGGTTCAGAACCGTGGCCGACACCAGTGCGGAGTCTTCGTACAGGTGCAAGATCACCATATCGCCGACCGTATCGCTCGCAACCAATCGGCTGGAAAGCTCCCAACGGTGGAACCTGGCTTCCAACTCACCATAGGAACGTCGGCCGCAATTGTCGGCTACATATTTGTAGGTCCCTTCGCCGACAAACCGACCCTGATTGTCTTTCTTGTTCCAGTAGAAATTGTAGTAGCCGGTCGGAAGCGGGCGGTCAACCAGACGACGGACAACATGGTTGAGGCTATCGAGTATGTTGATACGCACTCGGCACTGCCCACCACGCTCAATCGGCAGCCAAATACGCACCCGCTCGGCGTCGGCGGTATCAAACGGCGGGGTTGTAATCTCGCCGAAGCTCTGCACTACAAGGCTGTCAGCAGCCGGTGCGGAGGACACGACACAAAGTAGAATGGCCGAAATCACGATTAGCCTGAGCGACGATTTCACATATCTCCTCATACTGCAATATTATACTTCGGTGGCGGGCAGGCAATTTCAAAAAAAGGCACAGACCCCATCTCTGCAATAATCGAGACAAGCGGATTTTCTCAACTTTTGAGTTGACAAATGTTCGACAGTGGTTATGTTTAGATAGTATTCATAAAGCCCTCCTAGGCCCTGCCTGTCCTCCCCGTGTGCTTGATCCTTAGCAGGCAGGGCTTCTCCTTTGCCAAAAACGGGGCTGACTGAACCATCCTCTCAAGACCAGTTCAGGTTCTGCCGAAACAGTGCATTAAGCGGGTTGCGGCCAAATAGTCGCTTGTAAATGCTCAGAACGCACGTATATTAGACAAGTACGAAAACCTACGGCATTCCCGCTCCTGGTCCCGCCGACAGCGGCGCACTAACTGGAGGAAAATGATGAGGCGTTGCGCTTCCATAATAGTAGTCATTTCAGTATTGCTCTTGGCCGCGTCACCAATTGCAGCTCAAGGTTCGATTAGTCTCGACCATGTCGATGGCATGGCTGAACCTGACGAAATCGTGGCCGGCCCAACCATAACGTTTCACATACGCCTGACCAACAGTTCAGCTTTCGACTTGCTGGGCTCCACCAACGGCTTCCGAGTCTACTCTCCTGACGGCGGCGTATGGTCCCCAATCGTGGCCGACACGGCCAACATCGGTTGGGGGGAGATTTTTGACGGCGGGTTTTTCTTCACGCCGGGTAGCGTCACCGGTTCCGGCGCTGATACAATAGGGTTTGGCGGTTTTGCCATGCTCAAGCCCGGTATAGTGGCCGGGTTCGATCAAGTAGTGTTCACCATCTCCACGCAAGTTGACATCTCAGAGAACGGCAAGACGTTTTGTCTCGACTCGTCCTATTATCCCCCGGCCGGTTTCTGGTTCTGGTCGCACTCTACCAACGGCAACAGTATACCGAACTGGGACGGTCCGCACTGCTTTGTTGCCTCCGGTTGCTGCGTTGGAAGGCGCGGGAATGTTGACAACGATCCGACTCAGACGCTCGATATTTCCGACCTGGTATACCTGGTTGACTACATGTTTGTTTCCGGCCCGGAGCCGCCCTGTTTCGACGAGGCCAATATCAACGGCGACGGCGTACCAAACCTCGATATCTCCGATTTGGTGTACCTTGTCGATTACATGTTCACCAGCGGCCCACCCCCCGCGGACTGCTTCTGAGAACTATTAGGTAGGTCCTGACTTCTTGCCACACATACTACCCTTCGACTTCGGGTGACGTTGAAAGCGCGCGAAGCGCGAAGATCAGGCTTGCCTGTGGGCGGCAGACCTCCCGGTCTGCCCCATCAGTCACCCGGTGCGGAAATGGGTTCGTTTTGTGTATTTTTATCTTCGCTTAACAGGATCGGTGGTGATTACGAGTCATCCCGTAGGGTAGGTCCGTCTTCGGACCCGCCTTCGTTGGCAGGTTTGAAGATAAACTTGCCCTACAAGACTGATGTCCACCAGGCATCTTGATTGGTATTGGTAGTGTTTTTGTGAGGGCTGAAGGAATCGGCTTCGCCGCTGGCCATCTCGTTGATTAAAAAGCGCATGAAAGATCATTTTCCCGATGCAAGATTCGAAACTCATGGGGAGCCGCAGTCCCCGGAATCCGCGAAGGCGTTGTTTGAACAGTCGCCGTTTCAGTTCGAAAGCTGGGCTGTGTCGCTCCTCGGCGGCCAGCCATACAAGTCCACGGGAGGTGGGGACACCGGCATAGACGGTTTTCTTTACTTCCAAGATTTCGAGAAGAGATTCCATCGCATCATTATTGAAGTGAAAGGCGGTAAATTCCAGCCGAGAGACGTGCGCGCTCTTGCTCACGTCTTAGGTCGCGAGAAGGCGCCGGTGGGAATTCTGATCGCGCTCAACGAACCCACGCGCGGAATGTTGAAAGAGGCGGCGGCTCTTGGCAAGTGGCAGATGCCTGGCTCAAACCGCGAATACCCAGTCCTCCAGATATGTACGATCCAGGATTTCTTTGATGGGAAGAAACCCGATCTCCCCGACACCAGCGAGACGCTCAAGAAAGCAAAGCGCGTCCTTCGTGATAAGGACAAACCGCCCAAGTTGCTGTAGCAGTCGGCACAAAACCTAAGTTTCTTGTCGAAACCCGCCCTTCGCCTGCGCTCAGGGCGACCCTTCGGGTCAGGGGTTTCGACCTACCGGAGCTATTGTCGCGGCGCACGTGAAATACAGAACTGGATGCCGGATCAAGTCCGGCATGACAGACAAACAAGTTTTGTTATGCCACGCGTGCACTGAAATCCCGCGGGTCTCATATCCACCGTACGCCGAGTGAGAAACCCGGACGAACGTCCGGGCCGCCCGTCAAACATAGAACCCCCTCACGGTCGGCAGCGGCGGCAGGGAGTGAGGCCTTCGTAGAGAGCCTCGTCGCGGGTCTCAAAGAGACGGTAGCGGTCGGGTCGGAACTCACCGATCTGAGTGCAGCCCGGACGGTGGAAGCGGAAACGTCCGTAACGGACGAGGTAGTATTCTTCCGGCGTTCGATTCAGCGAGAAAAGTCCAACGCCGGCGGCCATCGCTCTTCGTTGCGCCTTCAGCAAGCGCTGTATCCGGGGGCGGTCATAGTCGCTCTGTTTGAATAATAGTAGATAGCCGAGACCACGTTCCAACAACGCCTCACCGGCCATTACGGAGTCGATGAACATATATGCCAACAACCGCCCGTACTTGTCGCGTCGTCTGGGCGGAAACTCGAGCCGAGCGGTCTTGCCCAAAGCCAACTCCGTGAGAAACTGTTTGGCTTCCTCGTAGTAAGGTTGTTCTTGTTCCGGTGCGTCGATGTTGGCCAGTCTGAGCCTTTCACCGCTGGAGAGAATGACCGTGTCGCCGTCGACGATTTCGACGATTACCCAGCGGTCACTCGGTTTGACATCCTGCCCAATATCGGTCGCCATCCGGAAACATACTATCACTACGACCAACAAAGCAACAAGCACAACCCGGACGAGTGTCCTGTATCGTGACTTTTTCTCAAGCGGTAGCGTTGCCATTGAACTTCACCTCAGAGTATCCGGCGCCGGTTGGTCGAACCTCAATCAGGTCCTCAACGCGGTCTTTGATGTCGTCAACATGCGTGATCAACAGAATCTGCGGAAACTGATTCTTGAGACCACCCAGGGCGCTGATTATCAGGTCCTTGCGCTCGTCATCCTGTGATCCGAAAACCTCGTCCAGGATAACAAAGGAACGATCCAAGCCGGCCGACTCGGTCAGGGCCTGTGAAATAGCCAGCCGCAGGCAGAGGTTGGCGAGGTCCTTCTCGCCGCCGGAGAAACGCTCGACACCGAAAAACTCCCCGCCGTCCATCACCCGCAGATTGTACTTGCTGTCAAGTTCGACCAGGCTGTACTTGCCGCCGGTCATGTCCGAGAACAGTCGGCTGGACAGTTCGGCCAGACGCGGACGAATCCGCGCGATCAGGTCTTTGCGGAAATCGGCAAAGAGAGTCCCCAGTTTCTCACGGTGGTATCTGCTGGTGCGGTGCTCTTCCAGTTCGTCCTCGGCCTTCTTGAGGTCTTCCTTCTGCCGGAGCTTTTCATCCAACTCGGTGCGAGTAATCTCAACTTCCTTACTATAGGAGAACTGTTCGTTCCTGGCCTCTTGCAGCCGATGTTGAGCCGACGTCAACTCAAGCTGGGCCTGCTCGAACGCCTTTGCATCATAGGCAAGGTCGGACAACCGGCCGTTCAAGGATTCGATTCCCTCAGCAAGCTTTTTCATTTTCGAATCGAGCGCTTCTATCTCCGTTTGCACCAGTGGCAGCCGCGACAGTTTCCCCTGTAGTAGTTGACGGCGAGCCTGGGCGGATTCCAGTTCGTCCAATCTCTGCTCAAGCCGGTCGAACTCAGACTGATCAAAAGCCACCGCCGAACTGGCTGCGAGCTTCCTGGTCAGTTCTTCAATCGATGTCGTGACCGCACGGTCCTTGTCTTGAAGAGATAACAGTTCCTTGTCAGCCGCCACCTTGTTGACCTCTGCCTGGTAACGAGTTTTGGACATCTGTTCAAGCTCCGTCCAGCGGCTTTTCAACTGTTTGCCCAGATCAGACTGTTGCTTTAGGTGTGAGTCCAGTTCCGATGCTGATTTTTTCAGGTCGTTCAACTCATCTGTCAAATGCTGTCGAATCTGTGGCAAGTCCTTACCCAGCGGACGGTGGCACCGATCACAAACCGAATCCGGGCCGAACTTGTCCACCGACTGAATCTGCTGACTCAGTTTCTCGATCTGCCGGGCCAGGCTGTCGCGTTCAGCCTTCAATTGACTGTACCGGGAACGTGCCTGTTCGAGTTCGCTATGGGCCTGATCGAGGAGCTGAACAACGTCATCAGGGATTGCCTCGAGTTTGTGAGTCAGAGAATGAAGTTCGGTCTGACAGTTACCAAGAGCGGTCTCGATCTGCTGTTTCTCCCGATGGCTGTGCTCCAATTGCTGTTGCAACTGCCGCCTCAATTCACTGCGGCTGCGGGCCTCTCTCATCCGTTCAAACTCAGGACGAATCGGCGCCAACGACTTAATCAACTCGTCCAGTTGATCCTTTTCGGAGGTCAAGCTCAGAAGCTCTGAGAGTTCGCTTTTCAGTTGGCTGCTTTGCTGCTCAAGAAGAGCCTGGGTTCCACTTTCCGCCTTAAGCCGGGCGGTGATATGTACCCAATCGGATTTCCTGGCCTGTTCTGAAGTGAATCGATCGGTCGTCTCCCTAACCTTAGAATCGGCGCGGTGGACAGCATCGGTGACCGACCCCTCGCGGGCGTTGAGTTCACCTAACCGAGTGGTAAGCTCCTCAAGCCTCTCAGACAGGCCGGCGCGCTCGGCCAATTGTCGCTCCATGAAATCGATCTGTCTGGCTTCGACGCGAAGATCCTCTTTCAGGCGGATGATCCCCTTGTCCAGTCGCTCAATGCCCAGCAACCCGGCCAAGTGGTCCCGCCTCCGGGAGGGCTGCAAGTCCGACAGGGTGTTCAACTCCTGTTGACGAGCCAGGAAAGATGTCAGGAAACCCTTAAGGTCGAGCCCCAACAGCCCGCTGATATACGCCTGCGTCTCACTGACTCCAACCGACTCCGACGTCTCGCCCCGGTACAACTCGACCTCGACCCGCTCGGTTCGACCCACCAAACGGCGAACGACCCGATATGGTACGCTCTTGACCTCAAATCGGAGAATCACTTCGCAGTTTTCATCCACCCCGGCAAACTGCGATTTGATTTCATCCTTCCCGCTGCGCGCCGCCTGATTGCCGTACAACGCCCACGCCACTGCCTCTACCAGCGACGATTTCCCGGCGCCGTTGGGACCGATTATTCCAATGACGTGATCCGGCAGCGGCAGGACCGCCCTCCTGATAACCCGGAAGTTCTGGATTTGTAGTGACAGCAAGCGCATTTGCTCTCTAAGAAACCGGCTTGTCCGCCCAACTGTCAAGGACATTTCGAGGTCATTGCCTGACCGGAATCCGGCGTTTTCCCGGAATTCTCAGCCCCGTAGGTTGGAACCCCCTTGCGGGTTCCGACTCTCAAGCACAGCCCCGTAGGTTGGAACCCCCTTGCGGGTTCCGACTCTCAAGCACAGTAGGTCAGGAGCCCTTAGCGCTCCTGACAATCTTCAGGACCGCCAAGGGGTCCTGACCTACAAGACTGGATGCCGGATCAAGTCCGGCATGACAAGTCGTTCCCTTTTCTGAGAACATCAACCCCTTGATTCAATTCAGATAAGCAGAAATCCTCAACCATAAATGGGGAAAGTGCTGCATTTTCAAGGCCATCATCCTGCCGGAATCCGGCGTTTTCCCAAAATCCTCAGAGCGGTAACAGGTTAGACCATATATCCAGCCCGATTTACAGCCACGCTAAAGTGAAAAAATGATCAGAAACCGGTAATATTTTCCTTGACATGAAGCCGATTCCGAGTAACTTAGTTATTGAGCGTGTGTAAGTTGCGTGGCGTGTCCGAGAGCCATACTTGACATCAAGCGTAACCGCACATAAGTACTTCTTTTATTGACTTAAGTAGTGTTAACGTTTAGGATCTGCTGCTTCGGCAGTCAAGGTCTGTAGTCAAGAGCGAACGTTCCGATTCATCGGTGTGTCTGCTTGCGACAATCTCGTATACAACGCTATTGAGTCTCCAATCCTTAATCCTATCTCTTGATGGCATCCCAACTAAAGACCTATGGTCTTGGTGGGTGTATTCCTTCACAGGAGGTATTCTTGACAAATTGGACCGAAAGATGAAGATCAGAAGCTTTGATTATTTACAGCTGTTAGCGGTGTTTGTCCAATGGAGGACAGACTCCGACTCCAATAAGAGAGGAAGAAAGTGAGTTCGTTAGCTAAAGTTTATATCCCTACTTTCCCTAGACACAATCGGGGATGTGGTGAAATGCCTCATGACAGTCGATATATTATGAGATGTCGATCAGTCCGGCAGTTTACCGGGCTTCAGAAAGCAAATTCGAGTTTTTTCCTTACTTTAAGGAGGAATAAATGTTAAAAAGACTGTTATTCGCAGTATTCGTTTTGGGTTTTGTTTTTGCCCTCAGCGGTACGGCAATTGCAGACATCGGGGAAAAGCCGGTAGAGGGACTAAACCCTATTCCGACTGTGAACCCGAACGCTCAATTCTATAATGACATCACGGACGGCCGTCCAGTTGAGAACGGGTTCAAGAAACCGGAATCAGCTTTGCGAGAGGTTCAGATGTCCGGCGTCGCTCCGGCCCCTCCGTCAGCGTACTTCTGTGACTTCGACTACTACTACGATGACACAGCAACCTCTGTGTATGTGTGGACCATTCCTGATGCGTACGGCGACGATCTGTTCAACATGCGCTTCAGTACTGGGGGTCTCGAGTGCACGCTGAAAGTCGGCTACATCCTGATGTATGGTGGATACATGGAAGGTACTCCTGACATGCGTATCTACCTCTGGGACGACGACGGCTGGGGGTTCCCTGGCAACAAGCTGGACTCCGTAGATGTTCCTTATGCCGGTCTGCCTGCCAGCTTTGGCTGGGTCTGGGCCGACTGGTCCGCCGCTGGCTGGATCTTCGCCGATGAAGAGTACCATATCGGCTGGACTACCCTGGGCGGCGATGGCGACGTGCTTTGCGGCGTGTCGGATAAGGCCACAGGTCCCCATGTCGGTGAAGAGCGCTCCAGTGAAAACTGGAACGGCTTCTGGGGCACTATGCTCGCCGACTGGGGTGTCGACGTCGGCTTCATGATGGAGTCTGAGCGTTGTTGCTATGAGACCGCGTTTTCCGATTGCTATTCTCAAAGTTGGGATGACGGCACTGCCTACTACTGGCGCGCCCCCCATCCGGGCTACGACATTATCGACTATGCACAGCGGTTCACTGCCTATGGTAAAGATACCCTGGCGTCAGTGGACATCTGCGTGTACGACATGGGTACCACCCCGCCTAATGTTTCAGGTAATGGTAACCTGATCATCAAGGTGTGGGATGATGCCGGTGGTTATCCGGGCAGTGTTCTCGCTACCGAGATCGTGCCGGCCGGTTCCTATCCGTTCAATCCGACCTATACCACGGTTGATTTCTATTCCCACGGCCTGGTCTTCGAGGGAGAGGATTTCTATGTCTCCTTCAATTCCGATGAGACCTTCCCCAATGACTGCGAGGCCACTCTGTCGGATGATGAGTTCACACCGCATGGTCGGTCCTACTGTATTTATGGCGGTGGTTGGATGACAATCGGCGCCCTGTTTGGTGTTGATGTCGACATGAAGTACACCGCCAATCTCTGTAAGGATCCTTACTTCGACTGCTCGCTCAACTTTTACAACCTGGGTCCGATATACTATTGGACACTTCCGGATGCGTATGGCGACTATGCCAGCGCCCAGTTGATCAAGTCAGTTGGTGAGGATTGTATGGTGAAAGAGGTCTCCTGGGCTCTGTACAACTGGGGTTCCCCGACTGGGTACACCTATGACTCCAAGGTCTCGGTATACTCTAATGTCGCCGGTTTACCTGGAACAGAGCTGGCCTCGATCACTCTAACCCCGGCTGATTACCTGATGTTCCCCAGTTACACTACGGTTGACTTTGAACCGATGAACGTGTCCGTCGGACCCAGGTACTGGGTTACAATCGAATCCTTCGCGCCGACCGAGGCTGAAGGTATTGCTACCATGACCGACTTCGGCGGCGGCGGCTGGTTTAACGGCGCAGCCGAGAACTGGAACGGGAACTGGGGTCTGTTGTGCCTTGACTGGGGCGGCGTCCCTTGCGACATCGCCTTCGACGCGCGGTCCTACCATTGCTGCATTCCATACGACGAGCGGTTTTGCGGTGATCCGGTGGGCGGCGAAGACTGGGCGACCCACCAGCACGATCAGGCGCGTACCGGCGCATCGTTCAATGAGTTTAGCGATGCCCAGTGTGACCTGACGGTGCAGTGGAGTTGGACGCACCCGGCCAACGGAATCAGTTTCACCGGTCCGGCTATTTCCGGCGACAAGATCGCTTGCGCCTGGAACAACGAGGTTCTGGTGTTTGATCTGGCCGCCGGTGGTGCTCCGTTGTACACCATCTCCGGTTCCGCGCTGGACTTTGTTCGTAGCACCCCGCTAATTCACAACGGTGTGATATATGTCAGTGGTGGTGACCTAATGGGTATCAGCGCCTGGAATTTCGCCACCGGCGCCTATATCTGGAGCCGTGAGTTCTCGACCGTCGGAGTTGGCGGTCTGTTCGGTAGCACCCGTTACAGTACCTTTATCATCCTGGATCAGGGTGGTACTGACATTCTGTACTGGGGTACTGGAGACGGTGCGGTCGTTGCTGCTAGAGCGGCCGACGGTGCCCTCTGGACAGGCTGGGGCACCAACCCGACCTATCTCACCGGAACCGTTATGCGGTCCGGCGCTACCGACGGCACCAACCTCTACTACTGCACCTACCCGGGTAGCGATGTGGGTGCCGTCTATTCGATTAGTGCCGCTACCGGCGGCCCCCCCACCTGGACATTCTCCGACCTCCAGGCTAACAACCTCTATCCGGAAGGCCCGCAGTTGAATGAAGGCTTCCCGGCTGGCTGCTCGTACGAGAATGGCGTCCTGTACGTCAACGCTCGTATTGCAGGAGCCTATCATCCCGGCGACGGTGTCTTCTACGCCATCAACACGGTTGACGGCACACTGAAGTACGCAGTTCGCTCGGTAGCCCCAAGCAGCATAGCCTCTAATGTCCCGGTAATCGACGCCAACAAGGTCTACGTCGTTGGTAACTCGGCCTGGATGACCCCACCCTTAGGGGCCCACGTGTTTGCCTTCCAGAAGACCAGCGGTGCTATGTTGTGGTCCTACGACAGCCCAGAGCCCGACGGCTACTATGGCGACGCGGCTCTCACCTGTGAGCCGGAAGGTGTCCCGGATAAGCTGTTTGTTGCCGGCACCGAGGGCTTCATCAGCTACCTTACGACTGAAGTTGACACGGACGATCGCGAGGTCTTCCGTCGTCGTTTGATGTACGGTGGTTTCCCGGCCAGCTTAGGCTTGAGCTTTGCCATCGCTCCCGGCTATATAGCCATGAGCGACTACTACGGCACTCTCAGCGTCATGGCCAAGGGTGACGATCGCCCACGTCTTGAAATTCAGTCATACCAGCCGGAGATTTCGGTCGAGTTTGGTTCTGTCACGTCTTTGCACGTACCGATTCCTGACCTTCTGGTCAACACCGGTTGTGCCGACCTGACGATCAACAACATCACCACCGACTTGAACCCTGTTCATCCGTGGCACCCGTCCTTCGCGCCCATTGCGGTGCGTTGGGAGGTTATGTATGCGGCCGCCAGCATCGCCGACAACCTGACCGAGACCTTCTCGAGCAAGCCGTTGGCGAAGCGGATGAAACCGGATCTGGACGAGTACTTTGTACTTCGCGATCGTGGCGAGCAGATGATGAATCTGGGAGCTAATGTCCAGGTTCCCTTCCTCCAGTATGGGGAAGGCTATCCTGATGCTGTTGTTTCACCGGCTGATAATGATGTATTATGGGCCGACGACACGGTTGACGTCGTGATCGATGTTAACCAGTCGATGATCGTGCGTGGTCCGCAGGACTTCTATATGGTGTTTGACACTGATGATCCGGACTTCTTCTTGCATCACTTAAGCGAACCGGCTTACGGTGATCCGGAAATCCATGTTACGATCGTCGGTGGCTGTTTGACCGACACCACATATCTGCACTTCGGTATGGGTGCGGCCAACTACCAGACAGTGTACAACGTCGGTCGTATCGCTACTGGTGACTGGGGGGCCGCTATGGACATCGATGGTGAAGATGGCGCTTTGTACCAGGGTTCGTACATTTATGCTACCGGTATATTTGAGCAGGCCATCAACACTCAGGCCTGGCATGGTCAAGGTCCTGCCTATGCATACTGGTCGATGCAAGCCGATCCGAACTGGTGCGACACTACGTGTAAGGCTCTCATGGCTGAAGACGTCGATCTGTTCTGCACCCCTGGCTACACCGATGACGGTTTCACTTACGTACCGATCACCGGTAACCGGGTCTGCAAGACCTACATTGACAGTGTTCAGGACTTCAGCTACGGCGGTTCTCAGCCGTGGGATTGGGAGGACTTCGGTGCTCCCTTTGACAGCGCCCTCACCATGGGTCTCCGGGTTGATTCTCGTACCGTCGGTGCGGTAGGCTTCGCACCGCTCGCGAATCTGACCGTTGAGATCTTTGAGGTCACCGAGCGTAACGGCGATCCGGTCGCAGGCTGGAAGTTCGCTTCCACCGTCGACTGGGATATGTCCGGCAGCTATGTTGACATTATGCACATGGATGCCGACGCATCCGCGGGCTTTGGTACGGCCTATCCCCACAGTGATAATCCGTGGGGACAGATCAAGCTCCCGTATGGCTGCGGCGATCCCGTGCCGAATACCACCATGGATCCGATGATCAACGTCGTTTCCATGAACCCCGACGATGGCTGGTGGGCAGACATCTACATGGGTGAGGTGGCCTGGGATCTCATGAACCTGCCTCATGGCTACCATGAGCTGGGCCTCATGAACGGTTCGCAACCGGACATGCAGGGGCATATGACACTTGTCGAGTATGACTTTGAAGGTGGCGACACTTATGAGTTCGCCGTTGCTACTTTCGGTCTTGCCGGTGCTACCACGCCGGATTACCCGGAGGTGTCCGCTCTCAGTGCACTGGCTAACAAGTGGGTTGGCGCTGGTCGTGGCGACGTCAATAACGACGGCGAAGTCGACCTGGCCGACGTCATGCATCTGGCCAACTGGGTGAACGATCCGGGTTTGAATCCAGGCCCGATTCCGTTCATGCATCTGGGCGATGTCAACTGCGACGGCGAAGTTCTTTTGGACGACGTCATGTATTTGGTTGCTTACCTGTACACAGTTGACGGTCCTTGCCCGTGCTTTGACTGGTGCTTCTAAGCCAGAAGTCAGTTTTCTGACTATACAAGAAGCGAGGAGTTCTCTCCTCGCTTCTTTTTTTCTGCCGGCCAGCCATAAATGGCCCTCTCCGCTGCGCGCGCCGGCTGTCACCCATGTCATTCCCGCGAAGGCGGGAATCCATCCGTGTTTCCGTGCCCGGCAGATGTCCACATCTGCCGCCCGGTCATGTCTGTGCCGGGCGGATACATTCTGTGGTGTCGGGCGTCTCTGCCCGACACAGGCAAGCAGGCAAGCCTGTTTCTTTGCGCTTCGCGCGTGCCAAGCCTCATCCTGAGCGAACTCGAAGGGTGAGACGACTGACGGCGCAGGTATCCCTTGAAACATGAGCGGACGACGGCTATCTTGACCCAAAGGACTACTACCCGTGCCCGGCAGATGTCCACATCTGCCGGCCGGTCAAGCCGGCTCTCTTGCGCTTCGCGCGTTGCGCCACCGTAAGAAGGTGCTGATTATTGGGGAGTTCCTTGCGTCTGGTAGGCGGCGCATGTGGACATACGCCGCCTACAGATGGAACGTGTGCGCTGTATGAACGATCTGAATAGCAAACCGGACCCCCCCCTGAGCCATTGCATGCTCTGCCCGCGTGGTTGCGGCGCCGACCGTGTCTACGGCGACCTGGGCTACTGTGAGATTGGCACGGAACTGCCGATATCTTCCATCTGCTGTCACCTGGGCGAGGAACCGGTACTGTCAGGCAGGCACGGGATATGCAATATCTTTTTTGCCCACTGCAATCTTCAGTGCATCTACTGTCAAAACCACCAGATCTCCTCGAATCGCCTCAGCACCTCATCCGTTGCCATGTCGCTGGAGGATGCTGTCCGTCAGATCGAGGAGATACTGGACCACGGGGCCAGAGGGGTGGGGTTTGTATCTCCATCTCACTGCCTGGCCCAAATGAGGATGATCATGCAGACGCTGTCGGAGCGAGGACGACACCCTACCTACGTTTACAACACGAACAGTTATGACCTCGCCGAGACGATCCGTTCGTTAGAGGCAAACATCGACGTCTACCTGCCGGACATGAAGTATATGGACAACAATCTGGCCCACGAATACTCCGACGTAACGGATTATGTCGAGGTGGCCGGCGCTGCTGTCCGGGAGATGTATCGACAGAGAGGAGCGGAGATCGAATTGGATGACCTGGGACATATAACCAGAGGCTTGATCATTCGCCACCTGGTGCTGCCGGGACACGTCGAGAACAGCGCAGCCGTCCTGAGATTCATCGCCGACGAGCTTTCACCGGACGTTCACATCTCGCTCATGTCGCAATACCACCCCACAGCGGCGGTGCAAGAGCATCCCGTATTGAACCGGTGCCTGCGCCCGGGGGAATACGAACAAGTACTCGACGAATTCGAACGTTTGGGTTTCCATCGCGGCTGGGTGCAGGATATCTCCAGCCCGTCGCACTATCTCCCGGACTTCGACAAAGATCATCCGTTTGAAGAGTGATGGCTGGAGTGTTGTGCGTGGTGTACGTCCTCGTGCACAACGTGGATACAGGGGCAGACGAGGACGTCTGCCGCCCACAAACTTGTGGCCTCGCAAGGACGAGAGATCCGCTTCTCTGACGAACCCTAGCGAATGCGTCCCAGGTTGAAACGCGCCTTCTGAGACTTTCGGCCCCGGTCATCGATATAGTCCAATCGGAAATCAAGGCTGTCCCTGGATACCAAGGTCGCCGTAATGCTGTAAACGGCGCTGCCCTTAACACGCCGTCCGGTCAGAGTGTCCCCCCTGATGTTTCCCTCGTAAATGACATGCTTGCCGAACCCGTCCCATATTTCCCACGCCAGAGAGTCGACCTCCTCATCCACATAGAGGTGTCCGGAATCCCGATAGGTGTAGAAGAACTTGGTGCCGACCATACTGGTGCGAATGTAACCTTCCGTAGAATCGTAGGTAAAGCCGGCTCGGCCTTCAATCGACAGTCGAATTCCGGTCACCGGCATCACAAACATCCCCCGACCACTCCATTCTCCGATCAACGCCCAGGGGTCGAAACTCCGGCCGTCATCGCCTGCCATCGCCGCTGCCGGAAGCAGAGTACTGCCGATGAAGACCAAAACTGCTATGCCGATTGACAAGATTTGCATCATGAACTTATACACGCAAGCAATCGGCAATGTCATGATTTGTACTTTTCGATGGGCCAAGTCCTTGGAATACAAACACCGGCCGCAGGGCCGAGGAGATCGTCGCAACTGCCTGTTTAACAATAACTTGTGGGAGTCATGGGGTGTCTGTTTTTTGTTGCTTTGGCATAGGTGTTTACGTAGCTTAGATAGTTGGGTGTGGATTGGAACTGCTTGTACCATAAGGAATTTGCCTCATGCCGCTCGAACGTGAAAAGATCGAAACGATTCCTCTCGAAGAGGAGATGAAGTCCTCATATCTCGACTACTCCATGTCGGTCATCACCAATCGGGCTTTGCCGGACATACGCGACGGAATGAAGCCGTCGAATCGGCGCATCCTGGTGGCTATGAATGATCTCAATCTTCGTCCCGGGCGGCCTCATCGTAAGTGCGCCAAGATCGCCGGCGACACTTCCGGCAATTATCATCCTCACGGCGAGCAGGTAGTCTACCCCACTCTCGTGCGCATGGCGCAGAATTTCAACATGCGTTATCCGCTGATCGACGGACAGGGTAACTTCGGATCGATCGATGGCGACGGTGCGGCGGCGATGCGTTATACCGAAGCTCGCTTGACGCCGATCGCCGTAGAGATCCTGGCCGACCTGGACAAGGAGACAGTCGATTTCATGTCCAACTACGACGCCACACGTGAAGAGCCTACGGTCTTGCCGGGCAAGTTCCCCACCTTGATCTGCAACGGAACCACCGGTATCGCGGTCGGCATGGCGACCAACCTGCCGCCGCACAACCTCACGGAAGTTGCCGAGGCGATCATAAAGGTGATCGAAGAACCCGAATGCACCAACGAGGATGTGATGGAGTTGGTGCCGGGTCCGGACTTCCCGACCGGCGGCATTATCAATGGGCGCGAGGGCATCCGTGAAGCCTACCGTAACGGAAGAGGTCGTATCCTGGTCCGCGCCCGGGCCACTATCGAGCACATGGCCAACGGCAAGGAGGCCATTGTTGTCAACGAGATACCCTACCAGGTGAACAAATCCAACCTGCTCGAAAAGATAGCCGACCTGGTGCATGACAAGGCGATTGAAGGTATCTCGGATCTGCGCGATGAGTCGGATCGCGATGGTATGCGTATCGTGATCGAACTGAAACGTGACCAGCAGGCGGACATCGTCCTCAACCAGCTTTACAAGCACACCACGATGCAGGTAACGTTTTCGGTTATGATGCTGGGACTCGATCACGGCATACCGAAGACGATGACTCTGAGACAACTGATGCAGGCGTTCGTGGATCATCGTCACGAAGTCGTAACCCGTCGCACCCAGTTCGAGTTGCGCAAGGCTGAGGAACGGGCACACATTTTGGAAGGGTACCGGATCGCGCTGGACAATATCGACGCCGTGATCGCGCTGATCAGGAAGTCGAAAGACACGCCCACCGCCCATGCCGGTTTGATGAAGAAGTTCAAGCTCTCGGACAGGCAGGCAACCGCCATTCTTGAGATGCGTTTGCAGCGTCTGACCGGGCTGGAGCGGAAGAAGATCGAAGAAGAGTACCGCGAGTTGATCAAGCGTATCAGCCAGCTCAAGGCGATCCTCGAATCCAAAGCGCTGCGGATGCAGATCATCAAAGAGGAAACCCGGGAACTCGCCGAGCGGTTCGGTGATGACCGTCGTACCGAAATCCAGGATGCGGCCGACGAACTGACGGTGGAGGATTTGATAGCCGAAGAGGAGATGGTCATCACTATCTCGCATCTTGGTTATATCAAGCGTCTGTCAGTCTCGGCCTATCGCCGCCAGAACCGGGGCGGCCGCGGTGTCAAGGGAATCGCTACCAAGGAAGACGATTTCGCCGAGCATCTCTTTGTTGCCTCGACCCACGATTACATCCTGTTCTTCTCGACCAAGGGACGATGCTACTGGGTAAAGGTGCACGCGATCCCGGCCGGCGGCAAGCTGGCCAAAGGCAAACCGATCGTCAACATGTGCAAGATGGAGCGCGGCGAGTCGATCACGGCTTTCTGTCGGGTGCGCACGTTCTCGGCCGATCTGTATGTGGTCATGGCCACTCGCAACGGCGTCATCAAGAAGACGCCGTTGGATGCGTTTTCCAATCCGCGCGTGGTCGGGGTCAACGCCATGAATCTGCCGACCGACGACGAATTGATCGAGGCTGCCATTACCGACGGGTCGTCCGACGTCGTGCTGGCCAGTCGCAAGGGGATGGCGATTCGTTTCCCTGAGAGCAAAGTGCGCGCGATGGGTCGCACCGCTTATGGTGTCAAGGGCATCAACCTCGGCAAAGGTGACTACGTTATCGGCATGGTTGTAGTCAAGCGCGACAGCTCGCTGTTGGTCGTGTCCGAGAACGGCTACGGTAAACGCTCCGCTATCGGCGACTATCGCATCACCAACCGCGGCGGAAAGGGCATCATTAATATCAAGACCTCAGAGCGCAACGGTGAGGTGGTGGCAATCATGGAAGTGCTCGACGACGACGAGTTGATCCTTATCACCAAAGACGGCATTGCCAACCGTCAGGCGGTGAAAGATATCAGCGTGATCGGACGCAACACCCAGGGGGTGCGTCTGATTAACCTCGGTAAGGGTGACATCGTCACCGACGTGGCGCGGGTTGCAAGGGAGGAGTAGGAGGGCAGCGACCGTCGCGGTAGGTTCAAGCGTGGGACGATTCATAATAGTCCTGTCATTCGTGGCCGGGTTGGCGAGCGCCGAAAGTCCGCGTTGCGACTCATCCTATCCGCAGAAGGCGGTGGGGGTCGTGCACGTAGTCCCATGCGTAGATACCGAGTCCGACGGCTTTAGTTATGGGCGCTTCTCGCAAAGTCTCAATCTTAACAGCTTCAAGAGGGGGAACATCGTTGACCAGGCTCTTTCGCAGACCTGGCGCGACAGTCTCACCGACAGTTTTGATGGGTCACTGAAGATCTCCTGGTTCCTCATGACTATTGAGGGATATCGTCCTACCAGACACGGCATCAACGCCGTTGCCGGTGAGTTTCTTAGCATGTTCTCAGATCGTATCCCGAAGCTCGGTGATGAGATTGGGTGGCACTACCATCACTCCGATTGGTTTCATGACTCTCTATCGCACAAGACAGGCTGGAACATGATCAGCACCTTCTCGGGCCGCACCTACAATCGGCTGACCGATAGAGAACTCGCAATGAGTCACCTGGCGTCGCTTGTCTATCATAATCGCCTCTACCCTGCTTCCTTTCGAGCTGGGTGGCTTTGGGAGAACAATGATTTCAGCAATTGGCTTGACAGCGTCTTACCGTTCGATTACTCGCACAATTGGGACGCTGTTGACGCAGAGTTATTCATGTATCATCCCAGCACCCACGATCTGTTCACACCGGGCGATCTTTCGCGATCCATGGTAAGAGCAGTCGACGAGGTGGATAGTGCCTATGTACGATCAATGTTTGAACTGGCTGCCGCAGGGCGTCCGGTTATACTGGCCTATTACACGCACAACTACGGTAGCACGCTGCCCCGCAACAATGCCATCAAGCGAACGGCCAATAGATTCCACACTCTTTTTTGTCGATACAGCGATTCCCTGGGCGTCCCTTTCCAATACTCCACCGCGTCGGAGGCTGTTAACCGTGTGCAGGGGAAGCAGTCGGGAACAGGTTTCATTCTTTCGGTCGAGTATAACCGGGACCACCAGTCTGTTACGGTAGACTACGACTCCACGATGTTTGGAGTGCCACTCGTCTGCATCAAAGTCAATGACGATATCGTTGGCACCTTCATGGAGTGGAGCCCCAGCCTTGGAAAATGGACCTATTCCCTTGATGATGCCGACGTCGATTCCTTTGTCGTGGCCGGCGTATCTCGACACGGACAGCCCTCTACCTGGGGACCGCAGGCAAAGTGACTTTGGCTGGCGTCGAACCGCAACGACGGCTACGCCATCGGCGGGTCAATCAAGGTAGAATCTTGTGGGATAATCTGATACTTCAGAACGTCAGCACCGCGCTGAGCTTGAGGATTTTTTCGTGTGTCGAGTAGTTCATGAACAAATAGAACTTCTCGCTGTTGACCCTGCCCGCCAGCACACCGAAAGCATCGGCAATCAGATCCTTGTAGGAAAACCCTATCCCGGTTTCATCCTGATAGACTTCATAGGCAAGCCCGGCGGCGAAGGCAGCGGCCGGATGCAGACCCATCTCCACCAGCAACTGCGAACCGTAGTAATGCTGCGCTTTGTCCGGCACCATGAACTGCCAGTCATCATCTGATTGAAAGTACCAGGGATCGATAGCGGGCAGATCAAACGAAGCGGCAGGGGATGGAAGCAGCAGTATCAACAGAAAGAGAGCTGCCGCAAAGTTGATCGCTATCGAGATCGCTCGCCGGCGTCCTGGTTTCCATGCTTTTGTTGACGGTGATGTATTCATGTTTATGCTCCGCAGGGGTTGATTCAGGCTCCCGGTGAATCGGATATGCAGCCCCGTGTGGAGCGGGTTGCTTGTGAGCGTTTGCGGGTGGGTCGTCCCCGACCGATTCTGTCACCGATGTGGGCTTGGGCGCTGCTATCAAGCTGATTGGCGGCGCCGATCCGCGAATATCTGCCAACACCGCGGCGACCAGATCGACGCGCAGTTCTACCAAGGGCGGCTCGTGCGGGGGGCCGTTCGCGCCTGGATGGGCACTCCAACCGGTCCAGTATATCGATTCCATAAGCCATAACTCCCTGCTATAGCACAACAAACGTGCCACCTCACCGATGATCTTGACATCTGATAACGTGTTGTCCGGAAGCTGATTACGCCGTTGTTGCTTAGTTGCACAGGCTGCACTCGGAGTCATTGTATGCAGGTGCGGTAACAATCACTGACCGGCGTTGCCGACCCTGACGGCAACTGATTGGAATATCCAACGGCTGGGCGTATATTGTAGGGATGGATTATATCGGTGAAATCGCCGGCCTGTCGGTGGCCTTTTTATGGGCTGTGACGTCGATTTTCTTTGCCGAAGCCGGCAAATCGATCGGCTCGTTTCGAGTCAACGTCATCAGGCTATTGATTGCCGTGGGACTCTATGCCGTGGTGCTGCTGGTGGTCTCGGGCCAGCTCTTTCCAGATGACCTCAACAGCCGACAGGTCTTCTGGCTGGCTTTGTCGGGACTGATCGGGCTGGTGATCGGCGACGGTTGTGGTTTCAAGGCGCTGGTGATGATCGGCCCACGATTGACCATGTTGATGTACTCCAGCGCCCCGATCATAGCTACTATCGTTGCCTGGCTGTTTCTGGGCGAGACGTTGAGCTGGTGGAGTCTGTTCGGAATCGGCCTGACCGTTACCGGAATAACCTGGGTGGTTCTGGAACGACGTGGTAAGAACAACGACCAGATATCGGCCCGCCAGCGCGACCATCCCGACTCCGGGTCTCTGGCCAAAGGTGTCCTGCTCGGGGCAGGCGCGGCGGCTGGTCAGGCAATCGGGCTGGTGATGGCCAAGCATGGGATGGCCAACGCCGGGGGGACGGTGGAGCCTTTGGAGGCGTCGTTCATTCGTATGGCGGCGGCCATGATCATTATCTGGCTGCTGGCTGCTCTCCGTGGTCAACTGCCGTCGATACTCTCCGCCATGCGGAAAGGAAGGCCTGTTGCATTCTCCGCCGCCGGTGCGGTGGTAGGTCCTTTCCTGGGTGTGTGGATGTCGATGGTGGCGGTATCGTACATCGCTATCGGCGTGGCTGCGACCCTAAACGCTATGACGCCGGTGGCCATTATCCCGCTGGTCATTCTGTATTATAAGGAGAAGGTGTCGCTCCGAGCCACGGTGGGCGCGGTGGTCGCTGTTGCCGGGGTCGCTATTCTCTTTCTGAGTTGATGATGTATCTTGACTACAATCGGTTCCGGTCCCTGGTGGATAGGTATCTGGAACGCTTCGAGGATTCTGTAGAACTATCACACCATCCGGTAAACCGTGACTTCGGCTACTTTGATATAATCCGGTTTTTCGGAGCAGAAGCTGTGGATTCGGCCGGGATTGCAATCACCTATCAGGCTGAACCGTTCGAATTCACCGACGATCGCGTGGCACGGTTTGCCCTGGAGATCGAGAAGCGCATGACGGCCGAGGGTCGGCTGTATAGCGGTCCCCCCGTCATGAAGCTGGTGGAAGCTAACCTCGCCGGACCCAACAGGAGCTTGACGGTGAAACCCTGTCACTACGGATTGCAGGCAGGAAGCTGCTTCGCTCTCGATTACCGGCATCCCCTGTTTGATAATCACGGCGGGACTCTTCGGGAATACTATCTCTCGGGAACCGGATCGCGTGAGGTCAGGGATAACCCGCTGGCTGGCTGTCTGGGCGTGTCGGCCTGGGTCGTGACTGAGTCGGCGGAGGGCCGTGAGTTGCTGATGACGCTTCGAGCATCCCACCTGGCCTCGTTGGAATCATCGTTCGGCCCCTCGGTCGCGGGATCGGTGGAGTACGTGGTCGAGAGGGACAATCTGCTGGATGTGATGCGAGTTTCCATCGCCGCCGAAGCCTCTGAGGAGCTGGGGCTATCCTCTTCGGAGTACACGTTCATCCCGCTGGCCTATGCCCGCGAGATATTCCGCGGCGAACGACCGCAACTGTTTGGGGCTATATCGACGCACCTCACGCCCATCGAGTTGACCACCCGGCTGGAAAGGCTTGACCCTGAAAAGCGAGAGTTTGATGACTATGAGTTCCTGCCTCTGGGGATAGACTTTGCCGGTCCAGGCCCGATGGTTGACCAGTTGAATTTCGAAGGGGGGATGAACCTGGAGTTGCTGTCGCAGTACTATCGGACGCAGGAGGATTAACGAGCGGCCTGCTCCAGGTCAAGCCAGGTGAAGCCGTAAAATGCCGTCACAATCGCTTTGGAGTCGGCTGGCCAAGTGCTGCCGATCATATAAACGAAGCAGAGCAGAGTGAGTCCGAAGAAGAGCCGGGTCAATGCCACCTGTCGCTGGTTTCGGACCATGTCACAGACTCCCCGGGCCAGGAACATCACGATCAAGGCGGGCGCAAGGAGCATAGCTCCCCAGGCCCAGAAGTTGAGATCGGTCACTTCCGCTGCAAAACGCGACCCTTCCGGAATGTTTAGAAGGTAATACAGGTGCGTGGAGACAAAGAACGCGGCAGCGCAGATCAGCAGCAGTCCCTGAAGGAATCCGCTCTTGAGTTCTCTCAGTCCGGCGCCGGCGAAAAACAGCGCCGCAACCAACGCACCCACCAGCAGAAGCGATGACGCGTTTACAAATATGGAGGCCAGTTGTTGATCCATGCGATTTGACTCCGCAGGGATGATTGTAAGAACTGTGCCAATCACTACTGGCCGGGGGAAATCAGTCCAACCGGCTGACCGACAGACCGTTTCCAAGAGTCCCGCGCTGGACGCGCCGCTGAAGTGGTCGGATATGCCGGCACAAAAAAAGCAAAACACTGCAAACCATGGTACAAAAAAGCCCGTCCGGTGCCGGACAGGCTTCAAGAACTATGTTGTAGAATTCAACTACTGGTCTAACTCATCGACATCAGTGGAGGGACGAGTCAGTTCACCGATAACCTCACTGATTTCTTCCGGCCGCCTGTCCTTCAGCTTCCCCTTGTACTTTTTCAGTTGACTCTTGACCTTGTCTACCGCTACGGAAATAGAGTTGTACATGTCGTCGGTTTCACCGGTGGCGCTCATACTCTGGTTGTAAACCTTTACCCTCAGCTCAGCCTTGTGCAGATGACGCTCGGTATCCAGAACCAAGTCGGCCGAGATGATATTCTCAAAGTAACGAGTCAGGCCTTCCACCTCGGTCTCGGCTCGTTCTCGCATCTCATTGGTGAGGTCAAAATGGCGAGCAGTGATCGTTTTTTGCATGGCTGAATTTCTCCTTTCCTGGCGAAATCCATCTAAGGGTTTATCAAAATGACAGCGTCGCTGCACGGAATGACGGACTGCCTGTTCTTCCTATGAAAAAGTGCTTTATTTGTTGTACTATATCTGTGAGGCCGCGATTCAAGATGTCGAACTCCGCCGCTTTGATCAAAACTGAATCCTATAGCCCTACCCGGCTACTCCGCCGAAGGTTACCGACGCAAACATCATCCTCTCTTATATTATGGCGAAACAAAAGTGTAACCGCTACTACTATTTCATACGAAAAGCAACCGACTACGGCTGTAATCGGATGCGGCTTCTCGTTGTGTGAACTTCTGAGGTCGTCGCGCACTCTTTGGGCGCCTCGAAAAAACTCCCGCCCTTCGGCAATTCAGCGTCCCGTTACTAAACCCTCTTGCGAAGACGGGCTGACGGTATTCTCAACTCTTCGCGATACTTGGTAACAGTTCGTCGGGCCAGGCGGATCCCTTCGTCATTCAGTCGGCGGAACACCTCCTGATCGGAAAACGGCTTATCGGGGGGTTCGCTCTTGATGATCTCCTCGATACGCTGTTTGACCGAACGTTTCGACATATCCGAGCCGTCGGCCTTGGCGATCCCTGAATTGAAAAAGTACTTAATCTCTTTTACGCCGAACGGCGTCTGCACATACTTCCCCGATGAAACCCGACTGATCGTGGCCACGTTCATTTCCACGGCCTGGGCGATTTCCTCCATGATGAGCGGCTTTAGGAAAGCCGGACCTTTCTCGAAAAACTCAGCCTGCCGTTTGATAATGGCCTCCATAACCCGGATCATGGTGGACCGGCGCTGCTGAATGGCATTCATCAGCCAGCGCGCCTGTTCCAGTTTTTGCCTGATATACTGCTTGGTGTCCTTGGGTGTCTCGTTGCCTCGTCGGATAAGATTACGGTAACTGGCGTTTATGCGCAACCTCGGGACATAATCATCATTGTGCATGACCAGGTACTTGTCATCGAAGCGCTCTACCATCAAATCCGGAATCACCGGCATAGCACCGGAGTCGAAACGACCGTAGGCCGGGGTCGGCGAGAGACTCTTAATCACTTCCATCGCCTGCTGCGCCCGTTCCACCGGGACACCCACCATCCGAGCCACCTGAAGGATCGATTTGCGATCGAGTTCATTGATATGGTCATCCACGATGCGCCAGGCCAGGCAACCCTCCATACCCTTGTCCCGCATCTGAATCAGGAGCGACTCCCGAAGATCGCGCGCCGCTACACCGGTGGGATCGAACCGCTGTACGAGAGCAAGTACTTCCGCGATCTTGGATTCCTCTATCTCCAGTTCGGCGGCCATTTCAGCCACGCTTATTGTCAGATAGCCGTCGGGAGCGATATTCCCAATAACATACTCGGCTATCAGATGCTCTTCCTTCGACAGTTTCAGCATGGCCAACTGGTCGCTCAGATGAGTGAACAGGCTTTCCTGTTGGGCGGCGGGACCCTCAAAGCGCTCCTCCTTTTCCTCGCGCGGCAGGTTGACTTTGTAGCCCTCTTCTTCGTCGGCGAAGAACTGATCCCAATCGACACTGTCATCACTTTCCTTCTTGTCGTCGGCCGCAACATCGAACTCCGACTCTTTGTCAAGGTCAAGCTGTTCCTCGGCCTCGAGCTCTTCGACTTCCTCCAGGAGGGGGTTGGTGGCCAACTCATGACGGATCGTCTGCTCCAGCTTGAGAGCCGGCATCTGAAGCATCTTCAGAGACTGGATAAGTTGCGGAGCGAGCACCAGCCTGAGTTGTTGTCGAAGTTCCAGTTTCATCGTCTAACCCGTAATCCGTAATCTCGTTCTTGCGCCTTTACCGGCGCAGAAAGCGCCTTTTTAGTAATGTCGGAAGCCAAACTCCCATGATTCATACCACCAGCCCAAATCGTTCAGTAATTAGACATCCTCTTTCCACCGTCAATTCAACCGGAATTTCTCTCCAAGGTAGATCTTGCGCGCCACGGCGTCATTGGCCAGAAACTCCGACGTCCCGGATTTGAGAATCTTACCGTCACACATGATATACGCACGATCGCAGATCGAGAGGGTTTCGCGAACGTTGTGATCGGTAATCAGAACCCCGAGCTTCTTGGCAATCAGGCGCTTGATTATCTTTTGAATATCCTCTACCGCAATCGGATCGATACCGGCGAACGGTTCGTCCAGCAGCATGAATTTCGGCTCGTTAACAAGGGCGCGTGTAATCTCGACCCGGCGACGCTCACCTCCGCTCAGCGTATAAGCCATATTCTTTCTGAGATTCACCAAGTCCAACTCCTCCAGGAGTTCCTGCAGTCTCTGCTTGCGCTGCTTACGGCTTAATTTTCGAAACTGCAGAATAGACATGATGTTGTCCTCGACCGTCATCTTGCGAAAAACCGAAGCCTCCTGGGCGAGATACCCGATCCCGGCGGCGGCTCGCTTGTACATCGCCAGCCGACTGATGTTACGGTCACCCAGGAACACCTTCCCCTTGTCAGGACGAACAAACCCGATGATCATGTAGAACGTAGTCGTCTTTCCGGCGCCGTTGGGGCCAAGCAACCCCACTACCTCTCCGGGCTCGACGTTTATCGTAACCTCGTTGACGACAGCCCGTTTTCGGTAATATTTGACTAATCTGTCCGAAGTCAATGTGTCCATACTCAAATATAAGGGCAACAAACGCTGGAACCAAACAATTTTCTCGGCCAAGCACAGTTTTTGCTACCCCCCAAGCCTTTCGATAGTGGGAAATAATGGCTTGTTCGTCGGTATAAAAGTATTAACTTCAATAACCGAAATGAGTTAAGGACTCGCTCCAGTAGTCAAAAAGGATGCTAACATATGAAAAAAACTCTGATCTTAGGCTTGATTGTCACGCTCATCGCAGCATGCAGCCAGACACCCCAACAGAAACTGCAGTCGCTATACACTACCGCCAGGGAACAGATAGACCATTACCAATTCGAAAAGGCCAAGGTCACCATCAACCATATGGGCGAACTGGATCCGGCGAGCCCCTTTGTCCCGTATTGTACCGGCCTGATTCACGAGCGTCAACTTAGCTACCAGGACGCGGTGCACGAGTACATGCTGGTTGGGACTGTTGACCCCGCCTTTGGGCCTGCTCTTGAGGGGATCTGTCGGGCCTTTTCACGCCTGGGAGAGTATACAATCGCAACGCGAGCAGCCTCAGACAACGCTCAGCAACGGCCGGCCGATCCCGAAGCACGGTTGTTGCTGGCCCGGGCCATGATCGGACTCGGTCAGTACCGTGGCGCCGAGCGGGAAATCATACGGGCTGAGCAATTGGGCGCCTCATCGGCAGTTAGTGATCTTATGGTGGCCCGGGTTCTCCATCTCCGCAACGAAATCGATTCGGCTCGAAGCCATCGTGAGCGGGTGATGGCCGACCCTCAAGAGTCCGTGGATTTCCTGGTGGGCGCCGCCGATCTGTACGAAACTGTCGGTCTCATTGATTCGGCGATATCTTTCGGCCGTCGCGCCCTGGAAAGCCGACCCGCCGACCATGACCTTTTGCTGGATCACTTTTTCCGCTGCATCAGGGTCAGATACTTCTTTGAGGCCCGGCAAGCGATAGCTCGTATCGAAGCCACTGACGGCGGCGAAGTGGTGCGCGCGGGGATGTGGCTGCACTACTATCGCGCCACCGGCGAGCATTCCAAGGCCGGGAGGGCTGCCGCCGATTACCGGAGACTGACCAATGAATCAGTAATGTCGGCGTCCCTCGATATTCTGGCTCGTGCCGAGAGCTCCGACTTTCTGTCGGCCAGCAGCGACATGGGCGTATTACAGCTGCGCCTGAAGAAGGAGGGGTATCTCCCCGAGTTTTATGAGTACATGGTTTACACCTTGCAGGCTAACAGCCCTGAACTGGTCTCGGGTGCAGAGAATATGGATTTGTTGCGGCAATTGTCGGCCGAATACGCCAATGCCCCGAAGGTCAAACTCCGCATAGCACATCTGATGCACAAGATCGGGGATTTCGATGGCTATAAGGAGTTCATAACCCTGCTGGAGGAGTACCATCGTTCTCAGCCTAATTGGCTTACCGGGATCGCCGACGTAAACGCCGGGCCGATCATAAGGAAATACGACCAGGCCGAGCGACTTTACACCCGAGCCCTGGAATTGAACCGCTGGTATCGGCCGGCTTTTGAGAACTATATAGCGATGCAGCGAGCGCGTCGGCTGGACACAGAGGCATTGGATCTTTTTGAGCAATACCCTCATTTCTCAGAACTCTACCCGGCCGTCAGGCTGTTTGAGGCTTTGGTGCTGGCCGAGAACAATCGTCTTGATGAAGCCCAGACGATGCTGATGAGCGGGTCAAGACTGATCAGCGGAGACCTGACGACGATCGAGAAGTATCTTGACATCCTGAAAAGACGTGGGGAACTTGAAAGGGTCGATCCAATTATAGAAATGCTCAGGGCAAACACTTCCAACGCCGATGCCTTGGGGCTCGCGGCCATCTGGGAGTGTGAGCGTGGGCGGTACCAGAACGGACTTGATCTGACCGAACAGTCCCTGGCTATCGACCCTGACAACGTCACCGTTCATGCCGTCAAAGCCTGGGCTATGCACGGATTGGATCACCGGGGTGAGGCCTTCGACTTATTCGAGGAGAACCACAGGCGCGATCGCGATAATGTCGCCAACAACGTATACTATTCGAGACTGCTTGCCTCTGACAAGATTGACCTTGACCGGGCCAGCAATATCGCCCGCGCAGCTGTCTTCGACGGCAGGGGTGATCTCAACGTATGGATGAATCTTTGCTACGTCTATTTCCAGGGGGAGCGTTATGACTTGTTGTGGGGCGAAGCCAGCAAGGCGTCCCGGTCTTTCCCCTATCGGCCCGAACCGTATTTTTGGATCGGAATGGCTATGCAAATGGAAGGCAATCTCGATGCGAGAGAGAACCTTCAGAAGTCTGTCGTGCTGGGTCTGGCCGGTGACCAACTCAAGCAAGCCCAGGAGGCACTGGCCAAACTGTGATCGAAGGCCTGAAGAACAGCGAGTGGGCGGATCATCGTGGATGGCGCCGCCGCGCGGATAGAGAATAATGTCCATTCAGCGAAGGAGCGTTCTGGTCACGGGTGGCGCCGGGTATATCGGTTCGCACCTGGTCGGCTTGCTGTTGAATCACGGATACGGCGTGCGGGTACTGGACAACCTGACCTTCGGCGGCCAGGGACTTCTGTCTTATCTGACCCACGCACAGTTTGAGTTCCGGCACGGCGACCTTCGCAAGGAAGAAGACGTGCACGCCGCCATCAGTGGTATTGACAGTATCGTGCATCTGGCTGCGATCGTGGGCGACCCGGCCTGTCGAAAGGACCCTCATCTGGCGCGCGAGGTGAATCAAACCGCCTCTGAGATGCTCTGCTCCATCGCGATCCAAAGCGGTGTAAAACGATTTGTCTTTGCCTCTACCTGCAGCAACTACGGCCGGATGGATACTAATGATTCCTTTGTCGATGAAACTTCACCGTTGAGACCGCTGTCGCTCTATGCCGAACTCAAGGTCGGGTTTGAGAAGCACCTTCTGAAGGGACACAGCGCTGACTTCACACCGACCGTGCTCCGTTTCGCCACCGCCTATGGACTCTCGCCGCGTCCACGGTTCGACCTGACCGTCAACGAGTTCACGCGTGAGTTGACTTTGTCGCGGCGACTGGAAGTGTACGGGCGGCAATTCTGGCGGCCGTACGCTCACGCTCGTGACCTGGCGGCCGCCTGTGTTACGGTCCTGGAAACTGAGACCGAGAAGGTCGCGGGCCAGGCTTTCAACATCGGCGGGAATGATGAGAACTATCAAAAAGAGACCCTCATCGCCATGATCGTCAGGGAACTGGATGCCGGTGGCAATGATGTCGTCTACGTACAGCGCGATGAAGACCCGCGCGACTACCGCGTCAACTTCGACAAAGCGCGGCGGCAGTTGGGATTTGAGTTGAGCCGGAGCGTGAGCGATGGGATCCGTGAGATTATCGGCGCTATCAGATCGGGGATCATCGTTGACCCCGACAGTGAGCTGTTTCGCAATGCATGAGGAAACGTTCGGTGGCTCTTTCGTGTCGTGAAACCGTGAGAAGGACCTCGTAATGGAAGCAGTCGTTCTGGCCGGCGGCCAGGGTACGCGCCTTCGACCGCTGACGGCGGAGATTCCCAAGCCACTGGTAACCATCGGCGACCGACCGATCATCGAGATCCTGCTCCGTCACCTGCAGCGATGTGGCGTCACTAAAGTGCGCCTTGCCGTGAACCACCTGGCCCACCTGATAATGGCGGCCATCGGTGACGGCGGACGCTTCGGGCTGGAGGTTATCTATGAGCACGAGAGCAAGCCTCTTTCCACGGTCGGTCCTCTTAAAGTAATGAGTTCGCTGCCGGATCAGTTCCTCGTAGTCAACGGCGACATCCTCACCGACCTGGATTTCTTGGAACTGTTTCGCCACCATCTGGATGGCGGTACCGATCTGACCGTAGCGATCCACGAGAGAAGCGATATGGTCGACTACGGCGTGATTGAAGTGGGGATCGACGGCAGGGTCGCCTCGTTTACCGAGAAACCTGTCAGTCACCTGACCGTGTCCATGGGAGTCTACGTATTTTCACGTGAGATTCTCAAGTTCGTACCTGAGGACAAACCGTTCGGTTTCGACGAGTTGATGCTGAGCTTACTCGAACGAGACGAGCCGGTCAACACTTACCGTTACGACGGGTACTGGTTGGATGTGGGGCGTCCCGACGACTACCGGCACGCCCAGCGCGACATCGCTCGTGTGCAGAAACTGCTTGAATAGGTGGCAAGCCACACTCTCGCGCTACGCACGCAATATTCTGTGCGCGGCGTATGTTCTCATGCGCCGACATCACCTATAATCGCTTTAGACGAGTAAAAAAAACGGCGGGACCGTTTCGATCCCGCCGCCGGCTTGGGCCTATCAGTAACAGGTTAGTGCCGGGCCGCTGTTGAACATGTAGTCAACCAAGTAGACGAGATCGGCAATATCGGCGTAGCCACCGGAGCCGTCAACGTCGGCGGCCGACCAGTTTTCAGGCACCGGTCCTTCATTGAACATCCAATCAACCAGATATACGAGATCGCTGATATCGGGACCGTCGCCGGAGTTGTTGATATCACCGCAGATATAATCGCAGGCATCGCCAACCCCGTTGCTGTCAGCGTCTTCCTGCTGCGGGTTGTTAACGGCCAGACAGTTGTCACAACTGTCGCCTATGGCGTCGGCGTCGATATCTTCCTGCAGCGGATTCGGATCATCATCACAGTTATCGCAGGCATCGCCCCAACCGTCAAGGTCGGTATCCGTCTGTGACGGGTTGTCTTGCTGTACGCAGTTATCGCAACTGTCACCCACTCCATCCCAGTCAGCATCTTCCTGCGACGGATTGTAAACTTCATCGCAGTTATCGCAGGCGTCGCCGACGTTATCAACATCGACATCTTCCTGCGAACTGTTGGCTATACTCGGGCAGTTGTCGCAGGTATCTCCCACGTTGTCAGCATCACCATCCAACTGCAGCGGGTTGTAGATGGAAGCACAGTTATCGCAGACGTCGCCGTAGTCATCGCCGTCACCATCGGCCTGGGATGGATTGTAGGCGGTCGGACAATTGTCGCAGGCATTGCCGACACCATCGACGTCGTCATCCTCCTGGTTAGGGTTGGAGATCGAAGCACAATTGTCGCAAACGTCACCGACATCATCGAGGTCTCCATCCTCCTGCAGCGGGTTGTAGTCATCCGGGCAGTTGTCATCGACGTTGAGAACACCATCGCCATCCCGGTCGGAACTTGTCGCAGGGAAAGTTATGTAGTCCACCCAACCACAGTCGCTGCCAACGGACAGCGAACCGTCTTTTGAGTAGGTCCATCGGAAAGTGTGGTCGCCATCGCCAACCGGGTACTCAGCCAGTGTCCAGTTGACGGAGCCCGCCCATTGACCTTTCGGGACACCGTCGATGTAAAACCTCAGATAGTCATAGCCGGATTCGGATGAAACTTTGTAATAGAAGCTTATCGTACCGGATGCCAGATCGTTCAAGGTAACCGACATAGTGCTCGTCTGGTTATGCGTAATTGATCCCGACTTGGCGGCGTAGCTGCCCTCATAGGCGGTACTGCTGATTACCCAGCTTTGATTGCCCGACATCGTCCAGGGATAGGATGCGAAACCGGCGCTCTCAAAGTCCTCAACCTTGAGCCCCACGGTCAAAGAGAAAGTTGCACTGTCGGAGTACTCATCTCCAACCAACTGCAGAACGAAATCTATCGGATGCTCCTCGGGACAATCGGACGAGACGTTGAACTGGTAGGCACTATTGGAAGTGCCGATACCGCCCAAGGCTGTTATGGTCGGATAGGTGGAGTAGTCTTGAGTCATAGTCACAAAGCTGTCGGCACAGGTCAGAGTACCGGCGAGGTTGGTAGCATCACCGCCGCCGTTGTTGACCAGAGTAATGTTCATGGATACGGCATCGCCGGGGTCTATCAGACCGGCGTCGTGGCTGACAAACTCCATCGCCGGATCGTCCGACAGCGGCTCCATCTGAACATCGAGAATAGTAGCGTTGAAATCACTGACCGTCACGCCGTAGATGGTCAGGGGCAGATATCCGAGCGCCGTGAAGCTAAGGTCCCAACTGCCCGCTTCAATCATGCGATGATAGTCACCGACATCGGGATCACAGAAGACCTGGGAGCTGTCGACATCGTGGTTGAGCACCTCGACCATCGCCGCCACCGGCACACCGGTGTTGAGATTCGTGACCACACCACGAATGCCGTGGAGCGCGTTCTCAAGCCACTGCAACAGCGATACCCGGTTATACACCCAGTGCGCCGGGAGTTGGCCGGCCGGGAGCAGCTTGGTATTGGAAATCTCGGCCGTGACCTCGCGGCCACCCTGGAAGTAGGTCATGTAGTCCTGCCGACCGCCGGCAATACTGTACCAGTCATACCCATTGGTGATACCGTCGTTGAAGCCATCCATATAGCCGGCGGGACTGTACTTCTGAGCGGAGTCGGCATAGGCGTGGCAGATATCCTGCCACCAGGCATCGTCGGCATGGCGTTGCGACCAGGTGTCCCAGGGATAGTTCATCACCTCGGCGCCACCGTGATGATTGGCCGAGATAACGAAGTTGTGGGCTTCCGCCAGGTTCATCATGGCGATTGTTTCCGGTTGCCAGGTTCCGCCCGGATTCGGGCCGTCCTCGGGGTCGGGGAAGTTGCGGTTGAGATCGTAGCCGTTGGCGTTGTATCGAGTGGCCCCGTATACGGTGTGGTTGCCGCCGTTGTAGGTGCCGTCGGGATTGGCGGCCGGGTTGATCCAAATCTCCATGTTGTCGACCATACTCGTGATATGCGGATCAGTGCCGTAGGAGGTGACCAGAGAGTCGATCAGCCGAAGCAATAGCACATAGCCGGTCGTTTCATCACCGTGCATGGTGCCGGTGTGCATCACTTCCGGCTCGTCTTCCTCGACCGAGACGTTGTCGGAAATGACTGCGAATAACAGTGCCCGTCCCTCGACCGTGCTGCCGACATTCTCGATGCGGCATATCGTCGGGTAGTCAATGGCGAATTGATACATCATGCTGACGTAGGCATCATAAGTAGGATAGACATCCCATTCCTTGATGGCGGCCTTGTCCGCCGACATGACGGGATCGATCAGAGTCGAGGGATGTGGCAGGATCTCATAGTGGTAACCCATTGTCGTAAGAACATGGAGACTGTCCTCGTGCGTATAGGCATAAACGACCTCGCCCCGGACATTGTCGATCGACACTACTCGAGTCAGTTTGTCAAGTTCACTTCTGTCGTGAATTGTCAGTTTCAGGTAAGTCTCGCCATTGAGATCGGAACCAACCGCCATCGACGACAGCAGCAACAGTAACAGGGTTGTCAGCACTATCTTCTTTATCATAACCTCTCGTTCCTCACCGTAACATCACAGTATACAGCCATCGCATCATCGCTCACTCTTGTCGGTTTGATCCAACCGCGTCGTCACCACTAAAGATGTGATCAGTTGCTATCGGCACAACCACAGGATTTGAACTCAACAAGACCTCAGCAGATCAGACCAACCAGAACCAGATATGATATGTCCGGCGTACTATCCATTCGGACATTCAAACAGAGATATCCGTAGCTACCATGACCCAAACCTAAGAACAGCCAGCAAAGACCATTCCGGCAGGACACGTAACTTATTCTCTCAAAAGAGATTATAACAGAAGTTTAGCATATGTCAACTGTTTTTTCGAGGCGGCTGTCGATACTCTCGCAAGGGCGTCGTTGGTGCCGCCCGACGCTACAGCCCTTGCACAGCTTTCCCTACATCCCCTGCTGCTCAGTACACCGCGTTGCCACTGCTAATCGCCGCACTGTTTATCGCCGTGAAAAGCAGGATCGTCACACGGGTTGGCGCCGGTTGAAAGCTCATCTTCAAGGTAAGCCATCGCAATCTCCTCAGGCTTTCCATTCGGTGCCCCCATGACAACTTTGATGCCGTTCTGTTGGAACATGTCGACGGCTCGTCCTCCCATACCGCCGGCAATGATGACATTGCATCCCATCCGGCTCAGCCAGTCGGGAAGCACGCCCGGTTCGTGCGGGGGTGGGGTCAGCATCTCAGACGCAGTAATAGACTTCGTTTCAGGATCGACATCAAGGACTGCAAACTGCTGACAGTGACCGAAATGCGGACACAATAATCCATCTACTGTCGGAATGGCGATTTTCATGATCCAGACTCCATATTGATTTCTATTTGTTCGTGTTTTTCTGCTACTCTGGCTTCGAATCATTGCGCTACTCTTTAAGCTCCTCGGTAAGATTTGACCACAAGAGCTTGACGCTTTCGGACGCTCCATTGACGTCGTATTCGACAACCGTGGTGCCTTCCAATTGTGCTGCGGTCACCGACGGGTCGTAGGGGATTCGCCCCAGGATCCTCACTTTCTCGTTCTTTGCAAACTCCTCAATTTGAGATGTTAAAACAGGGTTGATATCTGACTTGTTAATACATATTCCCGTACGAATTCTGAAATGTTTGGTTAACTGCAGCAGTCGTTCCATATCGTGCATGGCCGACATGGATGGTTCAGTAACAATCAGAATGTACCCGGCCCCGGTGATTGAGGCGATCACGGGGCAGCCGATTCCAGGGGGACCGTCAATGAGAATCAGATCCAGTCCTCTTTTGTCCGCCAATAGCCTTGCCTGCCTACGCAACAGTGAAACCAGCTTGCCTGAATTGGCTTGTGCAAAACCCAAACGCGCATGCACTAAAGGGCCATACGGCGTATCAGAGAGATACCACTCGCCGCTGATTACTTCCTTGAAAGCGATTGCCTGCTCCGGGCAATGACGAACGCAGACGCCGCATCCATCACAAGCGTGCTTGTCTATCCAATACCTCTCGCCGGTTGTACTTTCTGCGTACGCCTCGTGCCTGATGGCATTAAACCGGCAGTACTCCGAACAGTCCCCGCAATTCGTGCACTTTTCGTCGATGATATCGGCTCGCTTGCCGCCTATGAACTCAGTTGTCGTATGAACATTGTTTTGTAGAATCAGGTGAAGATCGGCAGCGTCAACATCGCAATCGACCAGTACTTTGTCCTGTGACAAAGCGGCCAACGCCCCAACCAGGCTGGTCTTGCCGGTGCCGCCCTTACCGCTGACAACAACCAGTTCCGTCATGGGCCAACCCGCTCTGACACGTTTTGATACAGCTTGAGTAGACTCTTTTCGTACGCAGAGTCGACGCTGAATATCATCTCACCCCGCGAGTAGGCCACAGCGACCTGACGATCAAAAGGAATCTTCAGCAAGATATCGATCTGTTCCCGGCGGCAGTAGTCTTCAATTCTATTGTCTCCAATATCTGAGCGGTTGATAACAACACCGTGCGGCAGACCTATCTTCTGCACCATGCCTACCGCCAGTTTAAGATCATTCAGTCCAAACGGCGTAGGTTCGGTTACTAAGATCACGAAGTCGGTACCGCTGATTGCCTCGATGACTGGACAGGATGTACCGGGGGGGGCGTCAATGATGGCGACATCAGACGTTATGGCGAGCTTCTTCAGTGCCTTTGTGACGGGAGGTGACAGCGCTTCTCCAACATTCAGACGTCCCTCAAGGAACTCGACTCCCATCCCAACTCCACGACTGATATGTCCGATGGTTCTGGGGACCTCTTCGATGGCATCCTCCGGACAGATATCACTGCATCCCCCACAGCCGTGACAAAGCGAAGCAAAGACCTCCACTGTTTTTCCCAGAACAGCGATGGCGTGATACTCGCAGGCAGCGGAACACTCACCACCGAAGGTACATTTATCGAGATCAACCCGGGGAACCGGAACAGTAACATCAATCTGCTCCGTGATTTCCGGCTTCAGGAAGATGCGACCGTTCGGCTCCTCGACATCACAATCAAGATACGCAACCTCCTTGCCCATTCGGGCGATGGCTACGGCCATATTCGTGGCAATGGTGGTTTTCCCTGTACCACCCTTGCCGCTGGCGATAGATATTTTCAAAGTGTGGTTCTTCAGTTCCTTACTGCCTTGTCATCTTCTGGCCACACTTCGGACAGTCTACTTCAATACAAGGGATCCCTTGCTGATGAGGAACAGTGGCGCCACATTTGGGACAGACACATTCGCCACTGGGACCAAGGCCTCGTCCGCCACGACCCATGCCGCGACCTCCGCCCTGACCCTGGCCGCCTCCATGACCACGACCTCCGCCGCCTCCTTGACCCTGGCCTCCGCCCTGACCTTGCCCGGAACCGCGACCACTCCCACCGCCGGAGCTACCTTTTGGTGACATAGTATCCTCTCTCACTTGTTCTTTTTCTTCTGCACCCTGCTTGAACGCTTCGTTTGCTGTTGGAGGTCATTGACACGTCTCTCGATATCGTCAAGAACTCCCTTGAAATACCGAGCCTGCTCTTTCAGATGCGTGAGCTCTTCAGCCTGAGCCGCTTTCGCATTCATTACAGTACCGGAGTCTACCGGCGCTACTGCTGAACGAGGATATGGATAATCATATCCACGCGCCCATCCCGGCAACCCGGTGGCATAATACTGGTGTCGCCAGCCGCGGCCACCGCCACGAAAACCGCGTCCGAATCCGCGACCTCGACCACCTCCGAACCCTCGTCCGAAGGCAGGGTTCATGTCTCCCGGCACATCATAGCCGGCACATATCCCGGCGCCGCGTCCTGTCATTGGTCCGGCACCCATGGGTCCGGTTCTGTCTCCACCCGGCATCTTTAACTCCTTTCGTGTTCAATTACCAAATCACATTAACTTTTCTTGTCGCTGTCGTCCTCGAGTATCTCAACCTCGTCAGTGATGTCAATCACCTTCGCTTGTTCCGACTTTGCCGGAAGAAGTCTGCGGGCCACGCTCCCGATAAGACCACGGACAAGACTGTTGGGTTTCTTGAGATCGTTGACGATATATCCGATGATCGGCGCCGCGATTGATGTGAAACCAATCGCTTTACCGGTCTTGCCGGTGAACATACCCCTCAGTCGTTTGCGCTGTCTCCGACCGCCGGCATCTGTTTTGGCATTGTCAAATTGTCCCGGCATAATTCATTCCTCCTTATCCACAAACGCGGACACTACATCCAATGCCCCTCGACATTGGGCTTATCGCATATCTCGAGCTTGTCGTTCCGAGCCAGTTCAATTGCTTCCGATACCGTCCCGTCCGCCCACAGCGCAATCTTGATACCTGCCGCTTCAAGGGCTCGAAAAGCCTTCGGACCGAAATTCCCTGAGACTACCATGTCCACTTTCTCACGGGAAACATTCACGGCGGCCTGGATCCCGGCTCCCTGCTCGGCGTTCACATTCTGCTCGTTACCGACAACCTCAAAGCTCTCGTCGCCGGTATCAAAGACAAGGAAATATGGCGCCCGGCCGAATCGTGGATCAACCTTGCTGGCTAGATCCGCTCCTTGAGATGAAACCGCTATTCTCATAATTCCTCCTTAGACATTCTGCCACGACCTAAACCTCGGCGACCTCCGCGACCTCGCCCCCCTCCCCGACAGCGGCGCCGTCCGCAACCGGGCAGAAGAAAATTATCGTTCTGTAAAACTCCATTGCAGTACGCAGCAATGACCTCGCCAACCTCGCCGCGAACCCAGGGGTATGACCTTATCCCCGAGGCCGCCAGCATCCGCTCCAACTGATGTGAAATGGCGCCGCAGATCAAGATGTCAATGTGGCGGTTCGTCAGGAAACTCACGTGACCGGGAATATCCGCTCGAGGGAGGCCGACCGTCTCCTTCGAAACCACTTGACCTTCATCGATCTCTGCTACAAGCAGACGACGCGCTGTGTCCATCAGGGGCGAAATACGCCCATCCCATATCGGAATTGCAACCTTCATAATCTCGCTTGAACTTGAAGCATGATCCATGCCGGAAGTGTCATACAAGGCCGGGTAAGGCACTATCATACTTATGTTCAGCGACTTACAGGCGGGGCGTGAATTGTCTACTGGAGGACAGGAAACAAGAAGGGGTGCGTGTATGCAACCATATCGTGGGGGAAGATTGCGTTTATGCAGGCGCTGTTAGGCGGGGGCATTAATGCCCAGTTTCTTCATTTTTCGCCACAGCGTCGTCTTGTGCATGCCAAGCTCCTGGGCCGTCTTCTTCCGGTTGAACCTGTTTCTCCTGAGTGCTTCGGTAATGAAAGCAACTTCGAGATCATCCATCGACGTCAACCGAGCTAAAGGCTTGCCCTCTTCTGGCCTGACATTCTCCGGAAGACTTTCGATATCAATGACGGTTCCCCGACAGAGAACAGAAGCATGCTCGATGATGTTCTGCAGTTCTCTGATATTGCCCGGGTAATCGTGGTTTGTCAAAACCGTCATGGCGGACGGCGATATATCTGCGATAAGTTTCTTGCTAAGATTGTTGAACCGGCGGATAAAATGATTAACCAACAGAGGGATATCTTCTTTGCGCTCACGAAGCGGCGGCAACTTGATACGAATTACATTTATCCGATAGTAAAGATCTTCCCGAAATTTCCCTGATTTAACGAACTCTTCGAGGTTTCGGTTCGTGGCAGTAACAACGCGGATATCCGCCTGAACTGATTCTGTAGCGCCGAGCGGCTCATAAGTTCTCTCCTGAATCACCCGTAGTAACCGCACCTGCAAGGCGGGAGATATGTCGGCGATTTCATCAAGAAATATCGTCCCGGATTCGGCCATGGCAAAGCGTCCCGGTTTGTCTTTGCGGGCGTCGGTAAACGCTCCGGCCTTGTAACCGAACAGTTCCGATTCGAGGAGTGTGTCCGGGAGTGCTCCGCAGTTAACCGTTACGATTGGTCCCTCCTTGCGGTGGGAAAGATTGTGCAGGGCTCGCGCGATGAGTTCCTTGCCGGTGCCACTTTCACCTTCAATAAGAACTGTGCTATCGCTCTGGGCGATACTCGGAAGGATATCGAACAGCTGTAGCATCTCGCTGTTCTTGCTTATGATATCATGAAAGGAGTACTTCTTCTCCAATTCCCGTCGGAGTTCCTCAATCGCGCTTAGATCCCTGAAAGTCTCGACACCACCTATAGCATCTCCCTTCTTGTCTCTCAGAACCGCCGTTGAAATACTGATCGGGACTCTGACACCATCCGCATCAATAATATAAGCCGTGCGATTGACCACCGGTCGATTGCTCTCGAATGTCTCGTTGAGGGCACAATTTGTCTCGCAGATCGAAGCGTGGAATACATCGCAACACCGTTGGCCGATAGCCTCTTCTTTCAGGATGCCGGTTATCTCCTCGGCCGCCCGGTTGAAGGATGTGATACGCCATTCGCGGTCAACCGTAAACACTCCATCGGCTATAGAGTCGAGGATTATCTCGGTGGTCTCGTTGTTCTTGTCAGTCATAACTCTTGAGTGTCACATCTTCTCAACTCATGATACGTCCTGCGTTGCAAATACGCAACCCACATTGGAACCAAAACTGAGACGTTGTAGGTCAGGTCTGTCCTCAGACCTGACGATTGTGGCAGGGGTGCGGGGCTCCTGCCCTCCGAATCTTGTCAGCAGATGGCAATTTCGCCACGACCGACAGACCTGCCTGCATTCATGTTTGATCACGTCCCGGCCCAGCGTTCGGCTACTTGATTTGTCAAGATAGATATCGCCTGCCAGTTCCGGGTCGACCAAATGGCTTATCGATATCGCAGCCGACGATTTGTCCGGATACATCGTGCAGCTTTGTTGACGGCGAGCTTCGCCGATTGTTCCCCGACAAGCCGGCAGTTACCAGGACAAGGTCAGATGATAGTGTAGAGTGCCGGACTCCCGGGAAGTTGAATCCCTACAACCTGCCTACCCCCTCGAATCTGTATCTAAATATCATAGCGGTGCAGGGACTTGAACCCCGGACACGCGGATTATGATTCCGCTGCTCTAACCAGCTGAGCTACACCGCCATTACCTGGAGTCGACAATCTAGAACAATATCGGTATTTGTCAATAGAATTCAAGAAGCACGAGAGGGCGGAACACCAAGGCATCGATGAATGGTATCCTCAAGCGTCGACAAGTCAATCGATGTATTCTTGCAGGGTCCTTCCGGACGTTGGTTGGGAAGACCAATGACCGGGATAAACAGGTTGATCTCCCTGAAACCGGAAATCAGATCTCGTTCGCAGGCAATCGCGATCACTATCTGCGGTCGAACCTCCCGGATCTTCTGGCGGGCCGCCGTGCCGCCACCGACAGTGGCCATCTGAAAACGGTACTCGTCGCGCAGGCGCCGGAGCATGATGTTATTTTCACGGGTTAAACATCGGGGCGTCAGGACCAGCAACCGTTCAGGTTCGATTATGTTCGGCACAGCGGTAACAAAAAGATTGTGGACCTTGAGAAATGAATTGGTCAAGCGATCGCTCGATACACCGAAGACTCGACCCAGTCCGAGCACCAGAGTCAACAGTCGATTGATCAATCTCGGGATTACCAATAGCCTTGAGATGGGGCGATGACGAAGCGCCGACCAGGCAAACAGCACCACCCAGATCAGCAAGATGCCGGCAAAGCAGAAGAACAGGACCGAAAACAGCCGAGGTAAGAAGGCGGCCAATTCCGACAAACGTGGGCTGATCAGCCAGAGAAAAAAGGCCACTGCCGACACCAGCACCGCCGCAGCCAAAACCGCCAAGATGAGAAAGAGACGAGAACCTGCCTCGGTTGACTTCGGCGTTGCGCGACCGTCCCAATCCTCCCACTCGTCGCCGAGCCTGCGATCAGTGACTTCCGCTTTCCTGGTCTGCTCATCCATGCGCATAAGATACGCAGCCCGGCAGGATTTATCAATCGACTAATTCCGAATGGCGGTGGTCTTCAAGTAACACAAAATAGTGATTCAACCGATGACATATGAGCCACTAAACGACTAAATATGACAATATGGACTTGCAAAGTCTCGGATTGTCTCGTATTTTACGTGATGCTGAGAGAAAGGTTAAGTGCTACGATTCGGGAGAACGACTATGTCTGACTCTGAACTCGATAATAGCAGTGACCATCGCAGCCAACCGGATGCGGATTCTGAAGACAAGACTCGTACGTCACAGAGGGACACTAATTCGGATAATCTGTCGGCGGGGCACCCCAGGCAGATCGGTCAGTATGTCCTAAAACGGGTCATAGCATCAGGCGGCATGGGTACGGTTTTTGAAGCTCTACAGGAAAACCCTCGCCGGCCGGTGGCGGTCAAAATCGTCAAAGGCACGCTGGGTGACGAGAATGCCGTCGCCCGGCTGGAGTACGAAGCTCAGTTGCTGGCCCGACTTCGACATCCGGGCATTGCTCAGATCTATGAAGCGGGTTCATTCGATGACCACGGTACGCTGACTCCGTTCTTTGCTATGGAGTATATTCCTAATGCCAAGACGATCACTCAGTATGCTTCTGACTCACAACTTACCACCCGCGGGCGTCTGGATCTGTTCTTACAGGTTTGCGATGCCGTGCACCACGGTCACCAAAGGGGAATCGTACACCGCGATCTGAAGCCATCCAATATCCTCGTAGATACAAGTGGTCAAGTTCGCATAATCGACTTTGGTGTAGCCCGGGCAACTGATGCGGACATGAAACAGGCGGCGGCTCAGACTCAGGTCGGGCAGATGCTGGGAACAGTTCAGTATATGAGTCCTGAGCAGTTTGATGCCGACCCGCACGATATTGACACACGAAGCGACGTATACACGCTCGGTCTGATCCTGTACGAGCTGCTTTCCGGCGATCTGCCTTATGCCACCAGTTCAGATAGAATTTTCAATTTCGCGTCCGAGGTGCGGGCTGGATCATTAAGACCCCTGTCAGTGCGAGACAAGTCGCTGAGAGGCGAGTTGGAAGCTATTGTCCACAAGGCGATGTCAAGGCAGCGAGACGAACGATATCAGTCCACCTTCGGTCTGTCCCAGGATATCCGACGATTCCTGGCTGGGGACGCCGTGATTGCCCGCCGTCCCGGATTATCATATCAGTTTCGGGTTTTTGCTCGACGTAATAAGGCTGTGATGGTTCTCGTCGGCACGGCGTTCGTTTTGCTGCTGGCTGGAGTTATCACAACATCCTCGCTCCTGGTAAAAGTCGATCAGGAGCGGCAGAAAGCCGAACTCGCTTCTCAGAAGGCTACCAAGGGGCAGCAGTTCCTTTCCGATGTGCTGACATCGGCCTTTCCACCCGGATGGGGTGATCGAATCACCGTGCTGGATGTGCTGGATCGGGCCGGTCAAAAACTCACCGGGGCTTTCCCGGACGAACCTGGGGTAGAGGCGGACATTCGGAGATCCCTGGGCATGGCCTATATGAACATTGGGCACTGGGAACCGGCCGAACGAGAACTGGTCGCTGCGGTCAATCTGAGCGAGAGGGCGCTTGGTCCATCGCACGACAAAACTTTGGACATACGAGATGATCTGGGGCTTGCTTACAACATCCTCGATGACCGAAAGAACAAGCTGCTCAATGAGAGAGCGATATTGGCGGCCTGCACTGAGCGCTGGGGCGAAACCGACATAGATGTCATGGTGTGCAAGGGTAGCCTCGCAGGGGCGTTGGCGAAGTCTGGGTCGCTATCTTCAGCCAGGCGATATTCTGAAGAGGCTTGGAGCGGGCTCAAAAAGCATCTGGGTGAAGATTCGGCCCGAACCCTCTTTGAGCAGATACGTTTTGCCTGGCTCTTGTTGGAATCCGGGCAGATAGATGAGGCAGAGGAACTAATACGGGACGCTTTGAGTCGGACCAAGCGGGTCTATGGTGACAATCACCGTAATGTCAGGCGAGCCCGAGGCGGTCTCGCCGCCGTTCATATTGTGCGCGGTAACATCGATTCGGCAAAAGCTGTCTACGGCTATCGCAAAATGCCCGAGAGTTTTGGCATTGAGCATGTCTTCCAGGGCACCTTTGACTTGGAGAGCGAACCTTTCCAACTGTTGATATTCTTTGAAACCTGGTGTCCGTTTTCGGGCCAAGCCATGCGAAGGCTCGAACAGGTCAACAGACAGTATGATCAATTCGGGTTGAACGTTGTAGGACTGACAAGCGTTGGCAAAAACACAACTGAAGAAGGAATCGAACGTTATCTCAAGGAGCAAAGTATCAGTTTTGCTGCCTTCAAGGAGAATGGTCGCGCCTGGAATTACTTCGACTGCGATGGCACACCCTCAATCAGACTGCTGTGTAACGGTTATCTGATCTGGGAGTATGTCTGGACCGCCACTGATAGAATCCCGACACTGATACTTGAGGGGCTGGTCGCCGCCCAGAGTTGTGGCGCCGTCCAGTCCAGTAGTGCACCCTAGGGTTGTTTTCAACGCCCTGCAGCCATGCTTCGAGATGAGTCTGTGCATGCATTCCTTTGCCTTTGCATCTAACATTCCCCTTTCAACCAGTAAGAAAACTGACAAAAAAAACGAAGGAGTTCCACCCTCACAATGAAACTCCTTCAAACCCCACCTCTAAGATACCCTTCACCGCCATACTGTATCTAGAGTAACTAACTTCGCATTGATATATAACAACTTGTGTGCCGAGAGTGGCAACCTTCAACTCAACAGGTTAATCACTTGTTACACAATTGGTTACCCAGCGACAATCGGACTCGTCAGGCGACTGCTTAAACAGGCGGCGCAAGCACTGCGCCGGAGATGTCCTCAGAGGAAGCCGCGCCGGAATCGTTAGTTCTTGATAGTCAATGGATTAGCCAACAACAGAGTTTGTGGTTGAATCCGGTCGCAGGATGAGCGCTTCATGCGCCGAACGCAGGAACTGCGCTCATTTCCTCTTGCGCGCAAGATGCACGCACGAGTCGTGGAGATCGTGGGCGGCTTCCATGATTGATTCTGAAATAACCGGGTGGCCAAAGATCATAGAACCAAGTTGCGCCACCGTCAATGATTGTCGTATCGCCAAAGCTGCCGTGTGAATTATCTCAGTGGCGTGGGCGCCGACGATGTGAGCTCCCAGCAGCCGGTCGGTTTTCTTATCACCTATCAGCTTTACCTCACCGGCGATTTCGTTCTCGGCATGTGCCTTACCTAACGCTCGCAAGGGGAATTTGCCGACGGCAATGTCATATTTCTCAGTCGCCTGCGCCTCCGTAAGACCTACCGACGCCACTTCGGGGTGCGTGAAGATTACCGACGGCACACCAAGGTAGTCTTTCCTGACCTTGCCGCCGAGCGCGTTGTCGACAGCGATGGTCCCGTCATACACAGCCGTGTAGGCTAACATGATGTCGCCTCGGACATCGCCAATAGCGAAAATGTTCTTGACGTTGGTTCGCATGTCGGCGCCGGTCTTGATGGAACCATTCTTATTCATTTTCACGCCAACATTTTCCAGCCCGAGTTCCTCGGTATTGAAAGCGCGCCCCACAGCCATCAGAACCTGGTTGGCCTCGATGGTTTTACCGTTCGAGAGCCGGGCGCTGACTCCCTGCGGTCCGGGTCGAATCTCTTCTACTTTCGTGGCGGCAAACAGCTTGATCTTAGCCTTCTTGAGTTCCCGTTCAATCAGGCGCGAGATGCCGGCGTCTTCCAAAGGCAGAGCGCGTTCCAGCATCTCGACCATCCGCACCTCGACATCAAGCATCGACAGCATAAAAGCCCACTCACAGCCGATGACCCCGGCGCCGACGATCAGAATGGAGGCCGGCAGATTGTTCGCTTCCAGCATGTGATCGGAGGTAAGGATGCGATGTCCGTCAACGGGGAAGGCTGGTATGCTCATCGCTCGCGAGCCGGTCGCAAGGATGATGTTGTCGGCTTTTAGCTTTGTCTCTCCCCCGTTCTCATCGACTACTAGAACATGGTTGGCATCGATCAGCTTGCCGTAGCCCAGATAGTGGGCAACGCCGTGGGACTTGAACAACTGACCAATCCCGTTCACGAGATTACCGACGATTTTATCTTTGCGGGCGGTCATGGCGTTCCAGTCGTAGCTAACCGGCCCGGCTGCGGTGATACCGAAGGATTCGGCCTCCTTGAATTTCTTGTACTGCACGGCTGAGGCGATCAGAGCTTTGGAAGGGATGCATCCACGGTTCAGACAGACCCCGCCGAGCTTGTCGACCTCGACAACGGCAACCCTGGCGCCTTTGATGGCAGCCCGAATCCCGGCTGTATAGCCGCCGGGTCCACCGCCGATTATGACAATATCATACGTGTCGATCTCACCAACTCCTTGTTTACTATGTCGGTAACCCAAGGGATCAAAGGTAGGTTCCTGAGAACATCTTGGCAAGAGCGAAACGCAGGGAATTGCGCCGGCTGGTTTTGACTAAGGGCAGGGCGGTGGTGGTGGGCCGGACTGAAACATGTAGTCGATCAGGAAAACAAGGTCCGCAATGTCGATGGTTGCCAAACCGTCGCCGTTGATGTCGGCCTCGTCCAGACACTGAGGCTCGGCGCCGCCGGCGAACATGAAATCGACCAGGTAGACAAGATCACCGATGTCAATCGGCAGCGTCCCGGAATGGTCGACATCGCCGCGAACAACGCAGCAAGTGGCCTCATAGCTAACCGTCAGAATCGCCGAGTGAGGGCTGAGCTGCGTCTGCGCGTCCTCGGCAATCAACAGGTACTGGTAGCTGCTGGTGCTGTCCGCCGACGTGTCAAGAAACAGGCCGCCGGCAACACCGGGGTTGGTCAATGATCCGGTTGGATCATCAACACGGAAAAACGACCCTTCAGACGGCACCGTCCGCCGATAAACATGCACGGTCAATTCGGGGCCGGTATCCCAAGTTACCTCTACTGAACTGCCGGAAGTGAATCTCCCGTGAAGCGTCGCCGGCGCCGACGGCCAGGAAACCTCACCCAGCGCGATATCCTCCTGGTGAAATGAATTGTCAGGCATAGTGTCCGACAACAGGTACCCTTGGCCCTGTCCAATATCGAAAAAGTGGTGGTCATAGGGGTTGCCGGGTGATTCGGTCTGGTAATTCTGAAAATCGTCGAACCAGAAGCCAGCGTCATATCCAGCCCCAACTGAGGATTCGATTCGTATCTCTTCGTCGGTGTCATCAAGGTATCCGAAAAAACTCAACTCACCGTTGGCCGGAACACTCCCGCCGGAACGAGCGACCGCTCCATAGATCGACCCCTGCCCGGCGACCGAAGGAATCGACAACAGGAATACGGCAAAGGTGTTGACTATCAGTTTTCGATAATGGCAGAACACTGGTTACCCGTGTGATCTGGTTAATAGTACGTCCACAGACAAGATACGAAAGAATCTGCAGATCGCCTACACTATTCTGATTAATCGGCGGGATTATCCGGTTGCTGAACGTCCCCTCGGCCGACCCGTCCGATCAGGTCACCATGACAATGCAGCTTGCCATATTGGAAATGGATGCTTACTTTGACCATGCCGGAGGAGTAAGGCGACCGGCGGTGTGCATCGCACTGATGGAGGAGAGCATGATTAGAAGGTCCGTTTCTATCCTGGCGATTGCGTTGTCTCTGACGCTGCTATCGTGTGGAAGCAACAATCTGCCGCTGACGTATAATTCCATTCATGGTTCCGGTGATTTGGTCGAAGTCCTTCGGGAAGTGGAATCTTTTCATTCGGTGATTCTAAACACGGTGGGAGATGTAAACCTGACGTTCGGGACAGAGCAGGAATTAGTGGTCACCGTTGATCACAACCTGCTGAAGTTCATCACGACCGATGTGACCGGGGGAGTCCTGGTGATTGACCGCAATGTTCCCAACGATGTAAAAGTAACCGGGCAGTCGCTGACAGTCGACCTGACGATGTCGAGCCTGAGATCACTCACCCTGGATGAAAACGGAGTGGGGTCTTTTGCCACTGACAGCAGCAGATTCCAAGTCGACAACGTCAACCTCGACCTGATCGGGGTGGGCGATATGGATTTGGAGTTGGCGATAGAGCAGCGGCTTCACCTGCAACTATCGGGTGTCGGTAACGTGACCCTGGTAGGATCGGCCAACCGATTTGACTGTGAACATTCCGCCGTCGGTAATGTCGAGGCCTTCGGCCTTGCTGTCGACAACTGCACAGTGGTGTCAAGCGGTGTGGGCGACACGAAGATCAATGTTGCGGATTTTCTCGATGTTACCATCGACAGCGCCGGCTCAGTGTACTATAAGGGGCGTCCCATCATAGACTCGTTGATTACCGGCACCGGACAGCTGATCGACGCGAATTAAGCGCCTGTCTTATTCACCTATTCAAATGCCGCTGAACCGTGAGCTATCCAGCACGAATTTCCGTCAGCAGCAAATGTGGACATCTGCCGCGTACCATACCTGTAGTCAGGATTCTAATTCTATCAAGTAGATGTCTTCCGGCACTGAGGCCTTTTCGATCACCAGGCGATCCCCCTCAACTGGTATCGTGATCACCAAACCTTCCCAAAACCTTATCAAAACACTAAAGCCGGACAGGGCCTTCTCTGGGGACCATCCTCTTCGACCCCAGAGTTTTAAAGTCCGCGATTCATCGGAAGCACCATCGGCAACGAGCACAATATCCGGGGTCGGCCAAAGGTCGTTCATCTCGAGGACTACAACCATTATCTTCTGCAGAACGCTGTGGTCATCGGAATACAAGATGATGCCACAGTCATAAACTTCGGTCGCGGTAGTGTCGGGGTACTCAATGGACGCATTGTATGAGTGGAACCCTATTCTCCTGGTGATACGAAGCTCAGGGGCCTCAACTGTGGCTATTGCACTTGTGGTGGTGAAGAGCTTTCGGCCTGTACGAATATCAAAGTACAAGTACGTGTCGTTGGCACTACAACAACCATACTTGACTAATACGACGTGGTCGAAAGAGTAGCTGACCTCATCACCTTCGGTTTTTATCTCCCAGAGCTTCTCGGAATAGTCGTCACCGTGTCTCTTCCAAGCGGACACGGTGCAATAGGATTCTGAACCTTCAAATCCCTGCCTCCGTTTTGTGTCCACGGTTTCTCGATACAGTATGCCATCATAATGGCTGAACGACGTGAACGAGTTGATTACGAAGTGTGTAACCACGTCTCCGTCATGGGAAATGTACTCGCGAAACGTCGAAGTTGCCTGCGTCTCATACAGCGTGCTGTCCTGTGCGCTTGCATCCAACTGAGCACATACTACCAGCGCCAAAGCAATTATCGACCATCTCCATGAATGCATGTCTAAGTCTCCCATTTTGTGCTTCGGATTTCGTCGCTCATATCAACCCTCACTTCCGGGATCGAATTCAAAGCTGCGGGACTTTGTTGTGTCTGGCTGCACCGGCGGCCATTCACCCTTGACCACTTTTTCCACGAACTCCAGCCACCGTGCCTGCAGTGTGTCGGCTGGGATCCTGAAAATCCCCTGAGTGGCTAACTCCCAGTCCGCCTCGGCACGGTACATCAGGTTTAACCCCTGAAGGCCGTAGCTCAGAGCCAGGAAGTCAACGAAGGAAGCACTCAGGGCCGATTGCCAGCGTTCCTTGTTGGAGTCAACGGTGGTGTCTCTGGACAATTCGACCAGCGGGATCAAGCTATCGTTTTGATAGTAGCGCCACGTGATCTCATGGTAGTTTTGGCCTGAGTAATCCAGCAGCGTTATCAGGCCATGCTTGAGAAACTGGTATTGTGGTTCCTTGTCCAACCAGTATGGCAACAGGAACTGCATAAGTGTTGGGCCTTTGTGGCTGGGCAGCCAGAAATGGATGACATCGCGATCGGCCCACGGGTAGTAGTGACCGGTCATCTCATTGCCCTGACCATGACCCGTATAGTAGAACACGATCAGGGTATCTACGGGGATACGTATGTTCAGGAATTGGCAATCGGTTCGCAGCGCCCAGTTGTACCAGACCGCGAAGTCATGGATGGACGCAGCGTGGAGATGGCCGGGCGGATAGATGATCTTGATGTTTTCATAGGTGTAGGTCAGCCAACCCGCCGGAATCTCGTAACGAGGTCCCTCTTCAACTTCCTGCTTGCCGCCACAGCCGACCAGAAAAGTTGAGAACAACGCGGCCGCTGCCAACATTCTAAGGAGTGATTTAGTCATGATTTTTTCACCTGATTCTCTGTTTTGATCCGATCTGCCATAGGGGATTGGATTCCTTCTAAACTCATAAGGTTATGCAATATAGTCCGGGGTTACAATCGTGTCAAACCGATTATATTCGTTATCATTTTCACAACTTGGCTTGACATCAGAACGCCTCCGTGCGATATTTGAGCCAATGCCGGCGACGAGTTTCGTGGATCGTCTTGGTCCACGATGCGCTCGCTGGACGTGATAGCATGAACCTGGCCTAAGGATGCGATACAGCGCGTGTGAGTGTTGGTGATCAGTTCTGTGAAACAACATCGTCTCCCCACCTTCTCCAAGAGTATCCTGATAATAGTGGGCGGATACGGCAGTGGCAAATCCGAAGTTGCCATAAACTTAAGCCGACAGTTGGTGAACGCCGGGTCGGCGCCGGTGGCGATCGCTGATCTGGATATCGTCAATCCGTACTTCCGCTCGCGTGAAGCCGCGGAACAACTCGAAGGGCTGGGCATCCGTTCCATCAACCCTACCGGCGGTCAGTACTACGCCGATCTGCCCATCATCCTCCCGGAGGTAAAGGGTGCTATCGAACAGCGGCAGGGAGTAGTGGTGCTGGATGTCGGGGGTGACGACGCCGGAGCGCGAGTGTTGGGTTCGTTTTCAGAATCGTTTGAAGAGGGGACCTATGAGATGTTGCTGGTGCTGAACGGCAACCGGCCGTTCACTGCGGACCTCGACGGCTGTCTGAAGATGATCAGTAGCATCGAATCGTCATCGCGGCTGAAGTTCACCGGTATCGTCTCCAACACGCATCTGCTGGAGGAAACGACAGCGCAGATCGCTCTTGACGGACTGGAACTTGCCCGGCAGGTTAGCCGGCGCTCGGACCTTCCGGTGGCATTTCTAAGCGGCCTGAAAGAGATCATTGAATGCGATGAGTTCGATAATGTGGACGTTCCGATTCTCCCGCTGGAGCGTCTTCTGTTGAAACCGTGGGAGAGTTCCGCCGGCGATGAGTAGCTGCTATTACTCAAGGTGAGGTGTATGCCCGGGATTACGATAGACAAAAATCACTGTAAAGGCTGCGAGTTGTGTGTGCGGGCCTGCCCGCAGCATATTATCTCGATGTCCAAGGAGATCACGGTGCGTGGGTATTTCTACGCGCGGGTACACGATCCCTCGCGTTGTATCGGTTGCCGCATTTGCGCCCTGGTCTGTCCCGACGTTGCTATCGAGGTGCATGCGCACGGCTTGATATTCGAACTGTTTGAGTACTGACCCGGCGAGTTGAGACTGGAAGTATACTAATGGCCAAAGTCCTGATGAAAGGAAACGAAGCGATCGCCGAGGCTGCCTTGCGCGCCGGTGCGGAAGGTTATTTCTGCTATCCGATCACGCCGCAGACAGAAGTGGCGGAGTATCTATCGAAGCGGATGCCGGAAGTCGGCGGCATGTTTCTTCAGGGCGAAAGCGAACTGGCCGTGGCCAATATGCTCTTTGGAGCGGCCTCCACCGGCAAGCGAGTGTTCACGACTTCGTCCAGTCCCGGCATCAGCCTGATGCAGGAAGCGATCTCATACATGGCCGGCGCTGAGTTGCCGGTGGTGATTATCAATATCATGCGCGGCGGTCCCGGTCTGGGCGGGATTCTGCCGGCCCAGTCGGATTATTTCCAGGCCGTCAAGGGGGGCGGACACGGCGACTACCGTACGCTCGTCCTCGCACCGTCGACCGTCCAGGAGGCGGTCGATCTGACCATGCTCTGTTTTCATCTGGCACAGAAATACCGTAACCCGGTGATGATGATCGGCGACGGCATGATCGGGCAGATGATGGAGGCGGTTGAGTTCCCCGAAAGCTACGAGGAGCCACCCCTGCCGCCATCGGACGAATGGGCGGCCACCGGAGCAAAGGGTCGCAAGGCGCGGATTATCAAGTCGCTGTTTCTCGATCCGGTGGGCCTGGAGAACAACGTCCTGGTCCTGGAGAGGAAATATCAGCAGATGATCCGAGAAGAGGTTCGCTGCGAATCATACAAGATCAGCGCTAAGAACAAGGTCTTGATTATCGCTTACGGCACCATGGCGCGCATCTGTCAGACCGCCATCGATGAATTGGAAGCGGACGGTGTGTCGGTGGGCTTGTTCCGACCGATCAGCCTCTACCCCTTTCCGGAGAAAGAGATCCTCAAGGAAGCCACCCGGAAAAACATCAAGTCGGTCCTGACGATTGAGATGAGCACCGGCCAGATGCTGGAAGATGTCGAGAGGGCGATTCAGGGTCGCCGCCCAGTACATTTCTACGGTCGCACCGGCGGTATCGTGCCCACTCCCGAGGAGGTCAAAGAGCAGGTGCACAAGGTGCTCAGCGTTAAGCGTCGTTCATCGAAGAAGAAATCATGAGGAAGTCATGGCAGTAGACAGCAAAACCGTTTTCGATCGTCCGGTGGCGTTGCGCGACGTCGTGACTCATTACTGCCCCGGCTGTACTCATGGCGTGATACACCGGTTGGTCTCGGAGACGCTGGACGAATTAGGACTGCGCGAAAGAACCTGCGGTGTGGCCCCGGTCGGTTGTTCAGTTCTCTGCTACAACTACTTCGACACCGACTTCATGGAAGCGCCCCACGGGCGTGCTCCCGCCCTGGCCACCGGCTTCAAACGGATGCGTCCGGATATGATCGTGTTCACCTATCAGGGCGACGGTGATCTGGCCTCGATCGGCATGGGAGAAATCGTGCACGCCGCCAACCGTGGCGAAAAATTCACGACCATCTTTGTCAACAACGCCATCTACGGCATGACCGGCGGACAGATGGCTCCAACGACATTGTCCGGACAGATCACGACCACCTGCCCGACGGGACGGGATGTGAATCACACCGGACAGCCAATCCGAATTGCCGAGTTGTTGTCGGCGCTGGCCACGCCTGGTTACATCGAGCGCGTGGCGGTGCACACTCCGGCACATATACTGAAGGCCAAGAAGGCTATCAGAAAAGCCTTCACTCTGCAGCGTGACAACAAATGTTACACGCTGGTGGAAGTGCTCTCCACCTGTCCGACCAACTGGGGCAACACGCCTGGTGAAGCGATTGAGTGGTTGGACGAAAACATGATGAAGTACTTCCCGCTCGGTTGCTATAAAGACTTCATCGAACCGGAGGGCAATTGATGTCTCAGTACGAGGTCACGTTTGCCGGTTTCGGCGGTCAGGGTATTATGACGGCGGGACAGCTTCTGGCTTACGCCGGGATCGAAGAGGACAAGCAGGTTGCCTGGATTCCGTCATACGGCCCGGAGATGCGCGGCGGAACGGCCTACTGCACGGTAGTGATTTCGGATATTCGGATCGGCTCACCGATCATCAGCAATCCACAGTGTGCCTGTGTCTTTAACCGACCGTCGTTCGACAAGTTCACTCCGCTTGTCAAGACGGGTGGACTGGTTATTGTGAACAGTTCGTTGATCGATGTAACGACTGACCGAACTGACATCGATGAGATTCTCGTGCCCGCCAATGAGATCGCTATGAAAGCGGGCAACGCCAAAGCGGCCAATGTCGCCGTGTTGGGCGCCTTCATCGGAGCCACCGGGATCGTGTCGTTCGACACTATCAAGCGAATCATCAAGGAGAAGATGGCGCGCAAGAAGTCGGTGCTTGAGATCAACTACCACGCCCTCGACGAGGGACGCAAGCTGGCCCTGAAGACTCTGGGGAAAAAGGCAAAAGGATGAACCACGATCTGGACAAACTACCCGAGATTTATAAACGGTACCCCAGGACACCACAGTCATTGATTGCGGTGCTACAGGATATTCAAAAGGAATTTCACTTCCTGCCGTGTGAGGCGCTCAAAAGAACGGCTGAAGAGTTGAACGTGCCATTGTCGAAGGTTTTTTCAGTATCTACCTTTTACAACGCCTTCAGCCTCAATCCACGGGGTGAGAAGATCGTCCGCGTTTGCGTCGGCACCACCTGTCACATTCGGGGCGCCAAACAGATTCAGGAGCAACTTGAAAATCATCTGAAGATCAAGGCGGGTGAAACTACTGAGGATATGAAATTCACTCTCGATGTCGTCGCCTGTGTCGGCGCCTGCGCCATGGCGCCGGTGGTGGCGGTCGACGAATCTTTCCACGGCGGCGTGACAGTGGCCAGTTGCAGGAAGCTGGTTAAGAAAAGCAAGAAGGGCAAGAAGAGCTGATATGCGCATCGAGACGCCACAACAATTGACCAAGCTGCGCAAGGATTGCCTGGCTCGGTTCAACCGCCATTCACAGAAGATACATGTTTGTTGCGGACCGGGCTGTCTGGCCAACGGGGCGCAAAAAGTCAGCGATGAACTCAAGAAAGTCATCAAGAAGAAACGGCTCAAAGGTTTCTCGGTCGACGCTCTCAAAGAAACCGGCTGTCACGGTTTCTGTGAACAGGGACCGCTGGTCGTGGTGGAACCGGCCGGGACATTCTACACCCGGGTGAAGGTCAAGAACGTCGAAGAGATTATCGACAAGACCATTCGCCGGAAGGAAGTGCTGGAGCGTCTTTTGTACACCGATCCTCAGACCGGTGAGAAGGTCGAGAACTATCGCGATATCCCATTCTACAGTAGACAACAGCGGATCGCACTGCGCAATATCGGACAGATCAGCCAGTGCAACATCGACGAGTACATCGCTGTCGGTGGTTACCTGGCGTTGGCAAAGGCACTGAAGAAAATGTCACCCCAGGATGTGATCGATGAAGTCACCACCTCCGGCTTGCGCGGTCGAGGCGGGGCCGGGTTCCCGGCCGGTCGCAAATGGTCGACCTGCGCCAGGGCCGACGACTATCCGCATTACGTGATCTGCAATGGTGACGAGGGTGACCCCGGCGCGTTTATGGATCGCGCTATCATGGAGGGCGACCCGCACTCGGTGATCGAGGGGATGATCATCGCCGCTTATGCCGTTGGTGCGCACGAAGGATACATTTACGTGCGCGAGGAGTATCCGTTGGCGGTAGTCAACCTGCAGAAAGCGATCGAGCAGGCGCATCAATACGGGCTACTCGGTGATGGCATCCTCAGCAGCGACTTTTCGTTCGACGTTCATGTCAGCCGAGGCGGCGGCGCCTTCGTTTGCGGTGAGTCGTCGGCACTGATGAAGTCGGTAGCCGGTGAGGTCGGTGAACCGCGCGCCAAGTATGTTCGCTCGGTGCTGAAGGGGCTGCATGATAAGCCCACGGTGCTGAACAACGTCGAGAGTTTTGCTAACGTGCCGGTGATAATCGATAAGGGTGGCAAATGGTTCAGCGCTATCGGCACTAAGAAGAGCACCGGCACCAAAGCGTTCTCACTCGTGGGCAAGGTGCGCAATACCGGCTTGATCGAAGTGCCGATGGGCACCACCCTGCGCGAGATCATCTACGACATCGGCGGTGGCATTCAGAATGATCGCCCCTTCAAGGCCGTACAGACCGGTGGACCCTCGGGCGGATGTCTTCCGGAATCCAAGTTGGATCTGCCCGTAGATTTCGATACCCTGACCGAAGCCGGTTCGATGATGGGTTCGGGCGGCATGATCGTATTGGACGACCATACCTGCGTGGTCGACCTGGCCAAGTACTTCCTGGCTTTCCTGGTTGATGAATCATGCGGCAAGTGCGTCCCGTGCCGGGAAGGACTCTACCAGTTGTACGGGCTGGCCGTGGCCATCAGCGAGGGACGCGGCACCGAGGCTGATCTCGACAAGATGGAGAAGCTCTCGGATACGATCGTGATCAGTTCGCTGTGCGGTCTTGGAAAGTCCGGACCCAATCCGTTCCTGAGCACCGTCCAGTACTTCCGCGATGAATACCTAACGCATATCAGAGACAAGAAGTGTCCGGCCGGCGTGTGCCGCGAGTTGATAAGGTACGAAGTTGATCCCCAGAAGTGCGACGGCTGCATGGCTTGCATTGCCGCCTGTGCCCAAAACTCTATCACCGGCAAGAAAAACGAACTGCACACGATCGATCAGGACGCCTGTGACAAGTGCGGCGCATGCTTAGCTGTGTGCAAGCGCGACGCTATCCTGGTGCTTTAGGAGTGACTTGATGGTATCATTGACGATAAATGGAAGAGTCGTTCAGGCGAGTGAAGGTGAGATGCTGCTGAGCGTGACCCGTCGGGAAGGGATCGATATCCCGGCGCTGTGCCATCACGATGCGGTCGAACCGTTCGGCGCCTGTCGGCTCTGCATGGTGGAAATCACCAAGGCCGAATGGGACGGCTGGACGAACTACGTGGCCGCCTGCCTTTACCCGGTTGAGGATGGTCTGATTGTTCAGACGCACTCGTCGAAGGTGAACGAACTACGCCAGACGGTGCTTGATTTGCTCCTGGCCCGCTGCCCCAACTCACCGGAGATCCGTCAGCTTGCGGCCGAGTATGGCGTCACCCAGACGGCGTATGAAGAGATCCCCGACGCCGACAACTGCATCCTGTGCGGGTTGTGTACGCGCGTTTGCGAACGACTCGGATTCAAAGCGATATCCACGGTCGGACGCGGCCACGACAAAGCAGTAGCGCCGCCGTTGAAAGAAGCGCCGCCGGATTGCGTCGGTTGCCTCAGTTGTGCGCAGGTCTGTCCCACCAATGTGATCGAGTACAAAGACGACGGAAACCAGCGCACGATCTGGAATAAGTCGTTTGAGTTGATTGCGTGCAAGCAATGCGGCGAACAAACCATCACACGCGACTTCGCCGAGGCCTTGAGCACCCAAAGAGACATACCGGCAGACTACTTCGAGTTGTGCGATGAGTGTCACCGCAAGGAACTGTCGGTGAAGATGGGATCGATCGTCTCGTGGTCGCGGGAGGCGGCGTCATGAAGCAAAGATTGATCGTTACGCCGAATCTGTGCACCGGTTGCCGCACCTGTGAGTTGGCTTGTGCTTTCGCCCATGCGGTCAAAGGCAAGCCGGGCCGGAGTCGCATCTACCCTCTGCCGACCGGGAAGTCTGAGATGTGGACGCCGGTGGTTTGTCTGCACTGCGACGATCCTGCTTGTGCGAAATCATGTCTGGTCGACGCCATCACGCGCAACGAAGAGACCGGCGCTATGGAGCTTGACAATGACAAGTGTGTCAAGTGCATGGCGTGCGTGGCTGCTTGTCCGTTTGGCTGTTCGCTTCATGACGCCCAGCACGATTTGGTGGTGAAGTGCGACCTGTGCGGCGGCGATCCGGTTTGTGCGCACTTCTGCCCCACCAAGGCTCTCTGCAATCGCCCCGTGGCGCCTACCAGGCGCAAAGCGGTCGTATAGACCAGCGCCCAACAAACCTCCGAAAACGTTGTGGTGGTCGAGTCTTCAGACTCGGCCATTTCTATTCGCGATAAAAAACCCGCCGAATTTGAAGATTCAGCAGGCACAGATAAGCCCTTAGGTCGGGGTGACTGAGTCAGCGGAAAGCGCTGAGTGCGCGGCGTACGTCCCCGTGCACCGCGAAAGAGTAGCTTGCTGCCTACCAGCCCATGATCTGTTCGAGGTTCTTGTTGAGTTTCTCGATGCGTTCCTGGAAGTCCTTTTTCTTGTGCGCCTCGCGTTCGATAACGTCACCGGGGGCATTGGCGCGAAAGTCGGCGTTAGCCAGTTTTTTTGAAGTCTTCTCAAGTTGTATACCGAGGTTGCTCAACTCTTTCTCCAGGCGCTTCTTCTCGACCTCGATGTCGATCAGTCCTTCCAGCGGAACGAATATTTCCGCGCCCGAGATAACAGCCGACGCCGACAACGGAGGCTTCTTGACATCGACACCGGCATGAAGGTTCTCAACTCGGACGAGTGACCGGAAGTAGTCAATATGATCCTTGAGCAACGTCGCAAACTCGGCGCTGTTGACGCGGATATACAGATCGGACTTCTTGCTCGGCGGAACATTCAACTCCGCGCGCACCGCCCGCACCGCGGTCACCACATTCTGGATTTGTTCCAGACTCTGTTCCAGGCTATCATCAATGTGACCACCCTCAGTTTTCGGCCAGGGGCCAAAGGTAAGCGTGCTCTTGCTATCGTAGTCGTGCTCAAGCAGATCGAGGTAAATTCGCTCGGTGGCAAACGGAATGAAGGGATGCAACAGCCGCAGGATATTGTAGAGTACATAAGTAGCGACGTTTAGGGATCCTTCGCGAATCGGCAGGCCGGCACGATCGGGCTTGATGAGTTCGACGTACCAGGAGCAGTAGTCATTCCAGACAAAATTGTAAAGAGCCTTCGCCGCTGCCGACAGACGGTATTCAGTGATGGCCTTCTCGACAGCCTGGATCGTTCGCTCCATTCGGGAGAGTATCCATCGATCAAAGATCACCAGATCGTTGTCGTCGATCTTGTCAAACACCGGCGGTCGTCCATCGAGTCGCATCTTCACAAACCGTGCGACCTGAACCAGCTTGTTGACAAAGTTACGACCGATCTCAAAAGTATTCTTGGTGACACTCGGGTCCTGACCATCGGGCGTAGCCAGCACCATTGAGATGCGAAGGGCGTCGGCGCCATACTTGTCGATGATCTCCAGGGGGTCGATGCCGTTGCCCAATGATTTTGACATCCTGATGCCGTTGGCATCGCGCACGGTTCCATGAATGTAGACATCTGAAAAAGGCGCGACGCCTTTGAACTCGTACCCAGCCATGACCATGCGCGCCACCCACAGGTAGATGATGTCCGAGGCGGTGCTGAGAACCCTGGTGGGGTAAAACTTTTTCAACTCCGGGGTGTCCTCCGGCCAGCCCATCGTCGAGATCGGCCACAGCCAGGAAGAGAACCAAGTGTCCAGAACGTCTTCATCCTGGACAAGGCTGTCCGGATCATAGTCGGGACAGTCTTCGGGTGTGGGCCTATCTACCGAGGCAAAAACGGTACCGTCGTCGGCATACCAGATCGGTATCCGATGACCCCACCAGAGTTGTCGAGAGATGCACCAATCGCGAATGTTCTCCATCCAGTGCAGGTAGGTCTTGGACCAGTACTCGGGGTAAAACTTGATCTTTCCGGTCTTGACCGCTTTGATGGCCGGCTTGGCCATTTCATCCATTTTTACAAACCACTGGTCGGACAGGTATGGTTCAATTACGCTGTGGCACCGATAGCAGGCGCCGGCGGCCGACTCATACTTCTCGATCTTGTCCAGATATCCCTTTTTCTTGAGCTCCTCAACCAGTTGCTTACGACCCTCATAGCGATCGAGCCCCTTGAACCTGCCGGCGTTCTCGTTCAGAGTGCCGTCGGTGTTGAGAATGTTGATTTCCTCAAGATCGTGGCGACGACCGATATCGAAATCGTTGGGATCATGAGCCGGCGTAACTTTCACGACGCCGGTGCCGAACTCCGGATCGACATAATTGTCGGCCACAATCGGAATCTCTCGTTCGAGTATGGGCAAAATGACAGTCCTCCCAACGTACTTCTTGTAGCGACTGTCTTTCGGGGAAACGGCCAGGGCTGTGTCGCCCAACATCGTCTCGGGACGAGTGGTAGCCACCGCGAGGAACTCATCGGAACCTTTGAGCTTGTATTTGATATACCAAAGGTGACTGTCTATTGTCTGGTGCTCGACCTCATCGTCGGACAGCGAGGTTTGACACGATGGACACCAGTTTACAATTCGATGCCCTCGGTAGATCCATTCCTTCTTATACAGATGCATGAACGTCGCCGCGACCGCCTTGACCAGGCCGTCGTCTAACGTAAACCGCGTACGGTCCCAGTCACAACTGCACCCCATCTTCCGGAGTTGGCCGAGGATGATCTCCTTGTTGCGATTGGCCCACTCGGCGGTGCGACGATGGAACTTCTCACGGCCCATCTCACGACGGGTGGTGCCTTCTTTGACCAGTTGTTTTTCCACAACCACCTGGGTGGCGATACCGGCATGGTCGGCCCCGGGAATCCAGACCGCCTCAAAACCATCCATCCGGTGCTTGCGGATCAGGATGTCCTGGATCGTGTTGTTCAGGGCATGTCCCAGGTGCAGCACGTCGGTGCAATTCGGCGGTGGGATGACGATAGAGTACGTTGGTTTGTCCGACTCCACGTGTCCATGGAAATAACCGGCGTCGAGCCAGCGCTCGATCATCTTGTCTTCGACGTCGGCCGGCGAGTAGGCTCCGGACATCTTTGTCGAATTCGTTTTGGCGTCACTCATATCTACAACGATTCCTTCTGTTCCATCAAGATTCAGATGAACCTTCTGGCCCAAGCGGCCAATTATAGCCCTGACCATTTGATTTGTCAAGAAAGCAGGGAAAAAGCTGTTGGCAACTATCCCAATAGGTTGTATTATCGTCACCTATGACCGATTTGAGAAGTCGAGTTACCGACAAAAACCTGCCCCCCTGGGAACGACTGAAGCTGGTGATGGCTATCCTGCGATCAGAGAATGGCTGCTCCTGGGACCGCAAACAGACCCACCGAAGTCTCCTGCCCTACCTGATCGAAGAGACATACGAGGTGGTCGAGGCTATTGAAGCGGGCGACAGTGCTGCTCTTTGCGAGGAATTGGGCGATTTGCTTTGCCAGGTTGTGTTCCACGCCCAGTTGGCCAATGAAAGAAATGAGTGGGACGCTGATGCGGCGGTGGAGACGATTGTTCAAAAACTGATCAGGCGACACCCCCATGTATTCGGGGAGCCGAATGATCTTGATCCCAAACAAGTACGTGACCAGTGGGAGCGACTGAAACTGGAATCAGGCGAAAAACAGTCTCTGCTTTCGGGCTTGCCGAAATCGATGCCGGCGTTAACCATGGCTTATCGAATCGGAGAAAAAGCGGGTGGGATCGGATTCGATTGGGATCACCCTGAAGATGTGATCGAGAAACTGCACGAGGAGTTGACCGAGATCAAAGAGGCGATGGCCTCCGATGACAAGGTCAAGCAGGCTGAAGAGATCGGCGATCTTCTGTTTGCCGCGGCATCTCTGGCCAGAAAGCTCAATATCGAACCGGAAACGGCGCTCAAGCAGGCCTTAGCGAAATTCCGACAACGTTTCTTGCTCCTTGAGAAGAATGTGCAAACGTCCGGGAAGCATTTCGACGACTTCACTCTCGAAGAATTGGAAACAATCTGGCAGGAGGTGAAGAAACATCGTGACCAGGACGGATGAGCAGCGAATAAGCATTGTTCACTTCCGTACTCTCCTGACAGGCTGTTGAAAAGCGCCGCAATCATCAACGGATTCACAACCGCTTATCTCACTGTCAATGTTGTCCCGGTTTAGCGACCGACAGCGCCGATCTTTTTTTGTTGATCCGATACTGACGAACGGCTAAGCTTTATGCGGTAACTACACATCACTGATTCGGAGATGACAAGATACGTTTTGGTGTTGTGGTTTGGAAACAAATATGTTTAGTCAGGACGAAAGCGGTACGAGTCTGTCGGCATGCGAAAGGAGGAGAGTCTATGACTTAGAGCGATGCCTGGATGGCGTCGTTTATCAACGTTGGACGGGCGCATATCCGCCGTTCACTACTGAAGATGGATCTTTAGTTAAGGGAACAAAGAAATGAAAGCAAAGCTTATTATCACGCTTGCGGCACTGCTGCTCCTGAACAGCGTGGCGACAGCTACCGATACACGCGTACGGACTATGGGTGACAACAACATGGTCCTCCTGGACGAGGCCAACATCACCATCTTTCCATCACGCCTGAATGATTTCCCTAACCTTGCTATCGGCGAATTCGGGGGTAACGACTTCTACGAACTCGGTATCCACTGGCAGTTCAACAAGGAAAACCCCTGGCACCTGGGAACCTATATTTCAACCCTGAACATCGGCGTACCGATCGGCTATTACAACTCTACCGGGTTCGGACATTTCACCGGTAGTGCGCAGAACTCCGACAAGAGGGTGGACCTCTACTATGCTCGGGAATGGGGACCTGGTTCGTGGAAGTACTTCGGTTTCCATTTCGGCTATGTGCGCGCGTCGTATGAAACGGCTATCACAGGCGCCACACCATCCGACTACAAGGAGAATATCTACTACTACGACTTCGACTGGGGTTTCACAAACGCCGCTAAGGACATTGACGTCTCACTCCACCTCGGCAAAGGCGGCTGGACGGATGAGGTTGCGGGTCTATCATCGGTTGAAGAGACCAAGCCGGACGGCTTCTGGGACTTCGGCCTCAAAGGACGGTGATTCACTACCGTGATCTGGCACGCTGAGTTTGCCCACGGCGTACGCGGAGAAAAGGACCATGTGTCAGGCGACGGTGATCCTGCCACTCTGGATGACCTGATCACCAAAGACACCAGGACCATCTTCGACGTCGGTTGCGGCTACAACTGGACTCCGGCAACCAACGTGCTCGTGGTGGGTGATGTCGGCCTGGCCATTGACAAAATCAAGAGAGAGTACACGGCTTCGGCCAACTATGCCACCGGAGCCGGCAGCAGCACCTACAATGACAACCGGACATATTTCCCATACTGGAGCATCGGATTCGATGCCGACGTTTTCAAGTGGATGGATATCCGGATGGGCGCCAGTTCGGATTGGATCCTTCGAAAGAGGGAGTACGGCCCGGACGTAGTCACGGCTAACATCGAAGTGAAGGAAAAAATGGCCGAGAATCTGACCTATCTCGGTTTTGGTTTCCACTGGGGTCGGCTGCATGTCGACACTGAAACCGATCCCGACCTGTTCCTGAGAGGCTTTGATTTCATCACCGGTAAAGGCACCGGAACCGACATGAACGCACGCATCTCGGTGGTATACGAGTTGATGTAGACACTGTACTCATTCACAGCCGTGCGGGGTTCTTCCCGCGTTAGGGCAATTTGTCAGGGCGGTGGATATGCATATCTGCCGCCCTTTATTTGTGCCCGATAGATGCCCACAACTGCAGCGGCGGAACAGCCTCTTATGGAACCTTCCAAAAACCTATGATATTGTGCGCGGCAGACCTCCCGGTCTGCCCGTTTGAAGGACGTATCCAAGGTAATCAAGGGGCAGACGAGGACGTCTGCCGCCCACAGCAAACTCCTCGCAATGACACGGTCAAGCCATGTCTCATCGTCGAAACCACAGGGGTTTCGACAGGCAAGCCTGTTTTTCGCGCTTCGCGCGTCTCCCCCAGTTTGTCACCCCCGCGCAGGCGGGGGTCCATCTGACTCCATAAGACCAAGCGTTTAGCGGAGGGATTCCCGCCTGCGCGGGAATGACTAGATATCGGGAATCGCCGCCTTCGCACGGCGGAACTGCACAATGTAAATGACCAGACCGACGGCGAAGAGACTCACCGAGACAACCTGGTTCCAGGTCGGCTGGATACCGTCCAGCGAGAAGTACATGGCGTCTTCATAGTAGCGAACGTACTCAATCGCAAAGCGGAAGACAGCTTCGATCATAAACAAGAGCGCCAGCAGTTGTCCGGCGAACTGTTTGCGCATCATCATGAAATGCAGCAGCAGGAACAGCCCCACACCATAAAGCGAACTGTACAATTGCGCCGGGTGCAGATGTTGATGACCAAAGACGTAGCTGGGAATCGAACCAGCGGGGAAAACGACACCCCACGGCAGGTCGGTCGGCGTACCGAAACAACAGCCATTGAGAAAGCAACCTATCCGCGTGAGCCCCAGTCCGATGCCAATGGTGGGCGCGAAGTAATCGAGCGTCTCGAGAATAGGAATCTTCCGTAGCCAGCAATACAGAACAACCCCCAACGCCGCCAGCAGTATGCCGCCGTACAGGTTCAATCCGGCTATGCCGTAGCTGTCGGAGGCAAATGGGTTGAAGGTCGAGCCCCAGTTGCCGGCGAATTCGTCAAGATGAAGCGCCACGTATGAAAGCCGCGCCCCCACCACACCGCCGATTATCATAATGTACGCTAAAGTCAGGAATTGATCTATTGGCTTGCCGTCGCGCCGCGCCATGCGACTGATATACCAAACTCCGGCCAGAAACGATAGGGCCAACATCAAGCCGTAAGCACGGATGGGGATGGGATCGATTGAAAAAAGCTCAGGATACATACGTCGTGTTCTGCTCCTCGTCTGGCATCGGCCGAATAACTGCAGCCGATGCGGTAATGCTGTCTTCGTGAACGTTCACTGTTTTGTTGTACTCTTTTGGTGCGCAGCCGCACCATTTACGACCAGCACGATTTCACCCTTGACGCTCCGGTCGGTAACGTGCTGCACCAGGTCGCTGAGGCTGCCGCGCACGAACTGCTCGTAGCGCTTACTGATCTCCCGCGCCAGGCAGGCCGAGCGGTCACCGAGCACTTCGAGCATATCACGAAGGCACTTTTCGATACGGTGTGGTGATTCAAAAAAGACCAACGTGTGATCAAGGGTCTTGATTTTCTCCAGCCGTGTCTTGCGCGCGGCCGACTTGTGCGAAAGGAACCCTTCAAAGAAGAAACGGTCGGTCGGCAAACCCGAAGCTGTGAGCGCCGGAATGATCGCTGTCGGTCCGGGCAGGGGCACGATCTCGATTTCATCATCGATGGCCGCACGGACGATGCGGTAAGCCGGATCGGAAATGCCCGGCGAGCCGGCGTCGGTGATGACCGCTACCGAACCGCCCCGGCTGAGGATCTCGGCCAACTGTCGTGCTCGCGCCGCTTCGTTGAAATCGTGGTAGCTGATCAGTCGTTTCTTGATGTCGAGTTTCTTCAGGAGCGTGCCGCTATGGCGGGTATCCTCACAGGCGATCAACTCCACTTCGTTTAGCACCTCCAGAGCGCGGCTGGTGATATCCCCCATGTTGCCGATCGGCGTCGGTACCAGGTACAGTTTGCCCGTTTCAGTACTCACCTGCTCCTACTACTCCTTGAGAATAACATCGTCCGGTATCGGTTTCTTACCCAACGGGGCCACGTCCGGCAATCGCCGCTTGAAGGCGTTGCGATTCATCAGCGAAACAATGCGGCTGATATCGGCAGCGTGGAAACCCTCCGCTTCCAGCTTCGACATCGATGTTTCGCCGTCTTCAACCAGGCGCACCAACAGTCGGTCAATCTGGTCGTAAGTGACGCCGATCTCGCCCTCGTCGGTCTGGCCGGACCATAAGTCGGCGGTTGGAGGGCGGTCGATCAGCGCTTGCGGCACGCCGAGGGCAAGGGCCACCTGACGCAGTTCTGTTTTGTAAAGTTGACCGACCGGGTTTATCGAGCAGGCGGCGTCACCATACCAAGTGGTGTAACCGAGGCATATCTCGGTGCGATTCCCGGTGCCCAGGACCAGGCGGTCCAACTCGTGGGCGAGGTCGAACAGAATCGACATGCGCTCGCGAGCCATCTTGTTGCCCGCGCGCAGTCGGTTGCTGTCGCCAATCTGCTGATAGTAGGCGTCGATCATCGGCGAAATGTCCACCTGTCGGCTTTCGACGCCGAGATGATCAGCCAGTTGCTCGGCCAGTTCGATCGATTCGATGGCCGAACTGCGGTACGGCATCATGACCGCAAGTACCCGAGCAGCGCCGACTGCTTCCACTGCCAGAGTCGCGGAGACGGTCGAGTCGATTCCACCGGACAACCCGATCACGAAGCCGTTCATACCGGTGTGAGCGAGTGTTCCTTTGATGAACCTCTTGATAGTGGTAATGGCTTGTTCGATATCAAATTCACGGCTCACGATTAAGCTCCTTACAAGGACCGTCTACGATATCAGTTTGGAAGTGGACCAGCAAGCAAAATGTTCCGGGGCTTGACATCTGAGGACGCTTACCCATATATTGGGCCAGGTTATTTGGTAAACAAATCGACGGAAGGGAATCATGAGTGTAAACAAAGCGATCTTAGTTGGGCGACTCGGCAAGGATCCGGAGTTGCGGTATACTCAATCCGGCACAGCCGTGGCCAGTTTCACGATGGCCACCGACAGACAATGGAAGGGGCAGGATGGCGAGAAGCAAAAAGAAACCACCTGGCATAATATTGTCGTTTGGGGAAAACGGGCCGAGGTGGTCAAAGAGTATCTGACCAAAGGCCAGCAGATTTACGTCGAGGGGCGAATCTCCAATCGCAGCTATGATGACAAGGAGGGCAACAAGCGTTACGTTTCCGAGGTCGTGCTGGAGGATTTCCAGTTTCTCGGTAGTCGGGGCGATTCCGGCGGCGATTCCGGCGGTGGTTCAGCAGGGCCGTCAGACCAGCCAGGTCCGGACTTGCCACCCCCACCGGCCGGCGAAGCGTCCGATGACGACGATCTTCCCTTCTGATCAAGTTCTGAACATCTTTGTGCAGAAGCCTCGCAGCAGAACCGGCTGCGGGGCTCTCTTGCGACCTCGGCAGATCGCTCTGCAGTCGCCGATATCTACCCTAAACCCATGCGCACCAAGGCACGAGCGTCTACTAGCTGGAAAAGTTTTCCCCGCGGCACAGATATAGCCATGCTTACAATCAGTATGCGTCCATGTGGTCATTTTCGCAGTGGAGAAACTGGATGTCGGAAGACCTGACGGTCCGAACTCATCAACCTTATCCCGGCGCCACCGGCTTCTATCCGACGATATGGCTGATGGCGGTTTCGGCCGTGGCACTATCGGCAGCGGTAATCATCTACTCTAACGATCTGTTCGATGAGTCTCTTCTCAGCGAGGTGGGCGGTTCATTCCAAATCGCGATCCTCACCCTGATTCCCTACATGATATCGGCGGCGGTAGCCGCGATCACAGCCATCGGAATCGTAAACATATATCCACTGATCCGAATATCGGATTCGCTCGACGTTCTTCAGAATCATGTGCGGGAGATGGCCGTGGGCGACCTGGCCTCGAGGGTACGCATTGAGTCCAACAACCCGCAGTTGCGACGGTTGTCGCGAGAACTGAACTACACCGCCGGCGATCTGGGTCGTCGCATCGCCGAGTTGAAAGTGATCAATCGGCAGCAGTGGGAGATCCTTCAGTCGGTTCGTGCCGCCGGCGAAAGCGAGAACCATGAGACCGTGCTATTGTTGGTGGAGCAGATGGAAAAGAACTGGCGTAGGATTGCCGCCATCGAAGAGCACTTCATCACCTGATCACCGCGACTGTTCATCCTCCAGCTTGCGAACTCGCTTGAGCAACTCGGGCAACCGTGCCAGGGCAGCCTCGATCCGGCGCGCCAGACCGATGTCGCGGGCGGGCGAACCGAAGACCGTCCGGCCCGGCTCGACCGACTTGGACACCCCCGACTGGGCTCCCACGCGTGCGCCATCCCCGATCTCTATATGACCGACCACCCCAACTTGTCCGGCCAGAATGACGCCATCGCCGAGCCTGGTCGAGCCGGAGATACCGACCTGCCCTACGATAATACAATGCGCCCCAGTCTCTACATTATGGGCAATCTGCACCAGATTGTCTATTTTGGTCCCCTTGCCGATCCGAGTTGGTCCCAGGGCACCTCGGTCAATCGAGCAGTTGGACCCGATTTCGACGTCATCATCTATCTCGACCCACCCCACCTGCTTGATTTTCTTCAGCCCGGACTCCGTCTCTGCAAAACCGAACCCGTCCGAACCGATTACGGTCGACGAATGAATAATGACGTTATTGCCGATATGTGAACCATCCATGATGCGCACGCCGGGATAGATCAAACAGTCGTTGCCGATGACGACATCCCGACCGACAAAAACCGACGACACCAGTTGAGTGCCGCTGCCGACAACCGCCCCGGTACAGAGGTGACACAGTGGACCAACCCCAGCGGTGGGAGACACCTGCGCCGTATCATCGATCACTGTGGTCGCATGAACGCCGGTATCTGTGAGTGCCTTGTCGGGGTATAGCAGATCGAGCACGTGGGCAAAAGTAAGGTAGGGATTCTCGTGGCGCAGCGCGGCGCAGCGTTGACATGGGCTGTCCGGGTCGAGTACAACAGCCGAAGCACCCGTAGTCTCCAGATGCTTCAGGTACTTCTTGTTGGCAACGAAGGTGATATCGCCCTCGGATGCAGATTCAATCGGCGCTGCACCCGTGACAGTAATATTGGGATCACCGTCCAACTTAGCCGAAGTAAGACGGGCGATCTCTCCCAGAGTCAGAGCGGCTTTATCACTCGATTTCTTCAAGACGACTCAAAACCTCATCGGTAACGTCGTAGGAGTCCTTTATGTAGGCAATGCTCTGAAGGGTGAAGATGACATCGTAGTTGCCCTCGATAGCAACTTCCTCAATGGCCTGCTGGATATTCTCCAGGATCGGCTGCAAGAGTTGCGACTGTTTGCGTTCGGCCGTACCGCCGGGACCAAACACGGTGCGCGTGTAGGCGTCCAGCGCTTCTCTCTTGGCATTGATTGCTGCCTCGCGCTCGCGTTTCTTCTCCTCCGAAAGAATCAGCTTCTGCTTCTCAAACTCCTCTGTGAGTTCCTGGAGTTCCTGCTGCATGGTGACTGCTTCGTCCTCCCAGGCTTTGGACTCTGTTTCCCATTCTTCCTGGGCGCGTTGCCAACCCTTGTATTCCTGCTGTAACCGATCCTCCTTAACAAACCCCATTTTCGTTCCCTGCGCCGAGACCGCTGGCGCCAGGCAGAATGCGACCACAAGAACAGCCACCAGGGCCGTTAGCAAATGACTGATTCTGAACATACCTGTCTCCTGTATACTTTGATTTGTTGTCATCGGAAAGTAGAGCCATACTGGAAATGTGGTTTCCAGCCGCGTCCTTCACCCTGGAAGTCATCCAAAGCGTACCCGAAATCGAACCCCAGTGTCCCTAAACCGGGCACGGTGATCCTGAATCCTAACCCCACCCCGCGATACAGGCCGGTAATCGGCTTGATATCGCGACGGTGTAACCAGGAGTTGCCGGCGTCGAAGAAAATCAGACCGTAGATCTGCTGCTGCACCAATGGGATTTGGATTTCCATATTAGCCACAATCATGTATTTGCCGCGCACCCGCGTTCGGAAGCTGGTAAAACTGGTGTCGTCCGGTGGATCGATACCGAGGATGGCGGTCGGGTCATTGTAGAAAAAAGAGGTGTCCGACTGCGTCACCAGCGAGTCCGGAGTCAGATCACCACCATCGTAACCGCGAACGACGCCGTCGAAATCAGTCCCGCCGGGAGTGAAGCGATCGGTGAGCAGGATGTGGTCATCACCGGAGGGCGATGTGACCACCCCGTACTCGACCTTCGTGGCCAGCGACAAACCCCAGAACAGCGGGAAGAATTTGGCCACCTCGAGCGAATGTTTCTGGTAGTGCCAGAAACCACCGAGAAGCCCACCGGTGTTTTCAAAAGTGTAGGAGATTCTCGAACCGGAAGTGGCAAACTGCGGCAAGTCGCGTGAGTCGCGCGTGATATTCACCGCCAGGCGCGATGCCGAGCGCCATTCTTCGTTGTAAGAGGTCACGGCTCCGGGATACGGGCCGTAGTAATCCTGTTTCAACAGAACATCCTGAATGGGGCTACGGTAGAAATACGATGCTTTGTAAGAGTTGCGAGCCTCGAAGGCTGCGTCAAAGTCAAAGAAACGGTTGCGCTCGAGCAGGTACGAAGTATAGACACGAAAGTAGTTGTCCGGCCAGCGCAGACGTCGCCCGACCCGGATCGAACCACCCCGGCGGCCCTCAGTGTAATCATCGAACCAGCGGCGATTAACCGTGAAGATACTGGCGCCAAAAAGCGTTGGTCGACCAAACATCCAGGGCTCCGTGAACGACATCGAAAACGAGTTGCGGCGGCGGCCGAACTCAACACTGAGCGAGACGTTTTGACCGTTGCCGCGAAAATTCGGTATGCCCAACCCCACATTGCCGACTAACTTGTCCTGACTATTGTATCCAGCCCCGGCCATGATCTCACCGGTCCGTTTCTCCGTAATATCGAACTCGATATCGACATCGCCGTTGGGCAGAGCCAATGGAGTGGGGATCACTGATTCAAAAAAGTTCAGCGCCATGACATCGCGAATCGACCGGATCAACATAGACTGGTTGAATATCTCGCCGGGGTAAATCTTGAGTTCACGGCGAACGACGTGTTCTTTGGTCTTGTAGTTGCCGACTATCTTGATCATGTTGATATGCGACGGCAATCCCTCGGCCATGTCGTACATGACGTCAACGATGGAATCTTCCCGGGTCGTGCGCAAATCAGCCAGGCGCATGTGAAGATGCCCGATCTCGTAGTAGATGGTATACAACTCTTCGATTGACCTGTCGTACTTCTCAAGATCGAAAACCTGGCCCTCTTTGAACTTCATCCTCCGTTTCAATAAAGGTGTCTTCAGGACCTCGTTCCCCTTGAAATCAACCTGTCCAAAGTAATAGCGCGGCCCCTCGTACACCTCAAGAAAGATCGTCATACGGTTGCGCGAGGTGTCGATAGCGATGGAGTCGGATACCAGGTAGGCATCGATGAAACCCTTTTTGTGGTATTCATCGATGATCTTGGTCAGATCCTCTTCGTACTTATCCTGAGCGAAATCGGAGGTCCTCAGGAAACCGCGGCTGCGGTTGCGCATTTTCTTGATGATGTCGTTCGCTTTGACGCGGGCGTTGCCGGTCAGGACGACTTTCTCCACCTTGACCTTGGACTTCTCATCTACCTTGTAGGTCAACGAAGCTTCGGTGGAGTCTTCGTTGTATTTCAACTCGTGCGTAATCTCGGCCTGGAAGTATCCCCTCTCGGCGTACAGTTCGGCAACCCGGAGTTTCTTGTCCCTGATGAGATAGGGCGAGATATAACCACCGACGCCGATATCGACCAGTTCTTCCTTGAGGTCTTTGGTCTTGACCTTCTTGTTCCCCTCGAATTCGATGCCGGTCAGTTTGGGAAGTTCCTTGACAACGATATACAGTTTCAGGCCACCGGTGACCGGTTCAGCATCGACGCGAACGTCGGAGAAGATGCCCAAACGGTAAAGTCTGCGGATGGTTTCGCTGACCTCCGAGGCCACCAACGTCTCCCCTTTCTCAAGCGATGAGACCCCCAGGATGAGCGACTGACTGGCGGCACGATTGCCGACCACCTCGATGTCGACCACCGTGTACTGCTGGGCTGCCGTCGACCCGGCCAGGATCGACAGGGTCACCACCAGAAGCAGAGCTGTCCGTGCTCTTAACCTCACATATCCTCAGTCAGTCTTATGACAAGCATTTCTCGTGTCATTGCGAGTCCGCCACAGGCGGACGCGGCAATCTCGGGAGAATCGACAATCGCCGATCTGAGATTGCTTCGCTTCGCTCGCAATGACGGATGCCATTTGTCTCAAGTCCCCTTTCCGAAACTACGCCGAGGGTGCGACGATCTTGTTGATCTTGATCTCGCTGTAATCCTGACGATGGCCGGCGGTGCGGCGATACTTGGTGCGCTTTTTGTACTTGTAAACGATCACCTTGTCGGCTTTGCCGTGACCGACCACCTCGGCTTCGATCCTGGCATTCTCAACGAACGGCTGCCCCACCTGCGAGTTGTCGCCGTCGGATATCAGCATCACCTCTTCGATATCGAACTTCGCGCCATCGTCAATTTTCATCAGCGGCACTTGGACGGTGACGCCTTCTTCGGCCGTGTATTGAAAGCCGCCAATCTGAAATACGGCGTACATCGATCCTCCAATAGTAGAAGTTGTTAACCAGCTTCAATTTAAGCCACGCAAAGTAACACAAAAGCACGGCAAGTCAAGGCTAAACTGCCTCGGCTGCAATTTGCTGTTCGGCCTTTTCCAAAGCCTTAAACTATCGAAGGTTGGCTGGGTTCCATTGAGGGCGGGCGGCCCGGACGTTCGTCCGGGTTTCGTGTCGGCGGGTGACCGTCTCAAACTGTTGTGGGCGGCAGATGTCCACATCTGCCCCATCCATTAACGTGCGCGGCGTATGCCCTCATGCGCCGCGTCCGGTCGAAACCCCTGCGGTCTCGACATTCATCCGGGTGGCCGTTTCAAACTTGTTTGGGACAGACTGCAATAAGGAGAGTCACCCCCAAACGAGTTTGAGGGTCCACCCAGTCGTTGGCCGTAGCCGCCAAAACATTTGCTTTTATCTTCGACTACATTGCGCTATTATGAATGCAGGAGGATGTGCTCATGAAAAAGTCAGCTTTGATTTTGGTCGCCCTGGGCATTTTGTGGACAATGTTCCCAAAGTCGCTGTGGGGAGTGGAAGTCGATACTCTCTGGAGCGTTGACACCGGCGGCTGAATCTTTGTCGCCCCTGCGGTCGCAGGCAAGAACGTCCATGTAGGCTCGTGCGCCGGTGTTTTTTGCGCCTTCGATGCCCGGAGCGGCGAGTTGCGCTGGAGCTACGACGTATCCAGCGACGGCGCCAGTCAGTTTCATGGTAACCCGCTCATTCTGGACGATGCGATATATTTTGGGACTGATGAAGGTAGTTGGAATGATCGAGGGGCATTTTACGCGCTCGATCGGCACGACGGCGAACTGTCCTGGAAGATGCGGGTCAGGTACGGCGCACCCTCCGACCCGATCGCCTGGGACAGTCTGGTTTACATCGTCAGCTATGCAGGTCATATGCTGGCGCTTAATGTCGCCACCGGAGACATTGTCTGGACCTTCGAGGGGACGCCACCGGCCGACAGCACGGTCGAAGGCCTTCCTATCGACAAACCCAAGCCAAAAATGGGCAAGTCCAATCCTCTGATTCACGGTGATCTTGTAATCTTCCACGGGACCAACCAAAAACTGCATGCCCTGGACTGCCGATCAGGAGATTTGGTCTGGACACACCTTATCGAGGCTAAGGTAACGACTCAGATTATTCAGCTTCAGGGTACGGTCGTGTATGGAACCGAAAAGAAGCAGTTGGTTTACGTGGGCGCATCCGACGGTCATACCGTCGGCGAGCAGCTTCTGGAAGTGACGCCGAAACGGGAAATGAGATTTCTGCACAACAGTCTGATTTTCCTGGCCGCTCAGGATGGCAAGAACGTTCGGGAGGTGATCTCGATCGACCCTCTCGACAGCCGCGAGTATTGGAGTGTGTCGTTGGATGATCTCAATCCAAAGGCCGCCTGGTACAGTCCGAGGGTTCACATTTGGCGCGACAACGCGGTCGTCGGCTCAACTACCGGGCAAGTGGCGGGATATCGGGCCTCCAATGGTAGCCTCAGTTTCAGGTTCAGGTTGGACGGTCGCATTCGCGGCATTGGGAGCCACGAGGACATCCTGTACGTCGGTACGTTGGAAGGTATGCTGTATGCGCTGAGGGTGGCGCCGTAGGCAGGTCTGCGGACAGACCTGGCCTGCGATTGTATCCAAGCCCTTCCTTGAGAGGGGAGTACGGACGAGACTGGATTCCTGCTTTCGGAGCCTTCCAAAAAACCCATGATCTGTTTGTGGGCGGCAAATGTCCTCCAACGGATGGGTTTCTATTGGGTGTGTAGCTGTGTCAAGCTGCAAATGAACCTGACCTTATCCATGACACTAAGTATCCCACCTGTCGCATTCGCTTTAGGTGGGGTACCAAAGAAAGAGCGCCCGTCCCTTCGACTCCGCTCAGGATGAGGTAATCAGAAGTTCAGCGGATCAGGGCGATCTGGCTCACCACACCCTGGAGTTCCTTCAGAACGTTGATGTATCGACTGAAGTAGATCCGGGCCACACGACTCATGATATCAAATCCCACCGGGTGGCTGTTCATCAGTAACTCCCGAAACGGCTTGGCCTCAATAGCAAGCACCTCAGTATACTCGGTGCACTGCGCCGTCGCCGTGTACTTGGGTGAATCGAGCAGGGGTGAGAGTCCAAACAGCTCACCCTTTTCGATCTTTGAGATAACGATGCTGAAATCCGAAGGATCGGCGGGAAGCCGAAGATAGACCGAGCCCTTCAGCAGCATGTAGACATGGGTGCCGGCAGCGCCGAGGTTGAAAATCGATTCACCATCCTCGTATTTTCTCACCAGCGAAATCCCACTGATCCGGTCTGCCTGTTCGATGCTCAGCGCCTGAAACAGGTCGTGACCTCTTACTGTTTTGTCAAGGTTCATCTTACTCCTCCTTGTCTGAGCCACATAGGGCTTATATACCGATGTTGACTTTCCAGGCTACGGACTATCCGCTATAATATAGGAGGATATGGTCCATGCAGCAACATAAAAAGTGAAGATAGTTTGTGTCAGGATCACAGGGATTTGATCTACAATCGTCGGAGGTGCGAGTGTCCATCACGCTATATCAGCCCCACCATCGACTTCAGGTTTTTCACCTCGGCCACCGTGAGTTCACGCCATTTGCCGATAGCGAGACCGGTGGTAGTAATTGCCGCAAACTCCAGACGCTTTAGCTTCAGCACCGGATGTCCAACCGCCTTGCAGAGCTGCTTCACCTCGCGCTTGCGGCCCTCGGTCAGAATCAGACGGACACGTGACGATTCCTTGCTTTGATGGATGGTACGCACTCGCGCCCGACCTATGGCGCCGTCCTCGAGCTTTATTCCTGAGGCGATCCGATCGGCATCAGCTTGAACAAAGTGCCCCCTGACCTTGGCCTCGTACAATCGGGGAATTTCGTACCTGGGGTGAGTCAGGCGGTAGGCCAGTTCACCGTCGTTGGTCAGAAGGAGCACTCCCTCGGTGTCGTAGTCGAGGCGGCCGACCGGGTAGACTCTCTGTCGGACTTTCTTGACCAGATGGCGAACGGTGCGGCGCTTGAACGGATCATGCAGCGTGGTCATAACCTGAGCCGGCTTGTTCAGTACGATGTAAACGGGCTGGCTCACCGGTTCGACTTCGGCGCCGTTGACTTTCACAACATCCGAGGACTCATCGACCATCTCGCCCAACTGTGCGGCATGGTCATTAATGGTGACCAGTTGTTTTTCGATCAGTTTTTCGGCGCCTCGCCTGGAGGTAACGCCGCAAATCGAAAGATACTTGTTGATGCGAATCAAACGGTCCTCACTCATTCACCGAGTTCTTCGACGCCCACGTGGGCAAACAGTTTGGAAATAATCTCAAACCTGCGTTTGCCCTGCATCCTCTCCCCTTACCTATGATAAGAATACGAGCCGGCCACACCCCTGGGATGGCAACAGACTCGCTGCGCCGGACCGGCCTGACTGCGCTTAACCGGCCGTATCCATGTCCACGATCACACCAGCGGGGTTGTCCTCTTTGGTCTTATCGGTCGCTTCGTTTTCGGGTGGACCGACTTCACCGCTTGCGAGTTCCTCACCAGACATCGCACCTTCAGATTGAGATTGTTCGCTGTCGACCTCGTCGGCTGTTCCCTCAGCAATCTCGTTGAGTTCCGGCTCCGGGGGAGCGGGTTCGCTGTCTTCGGCAGTGTCCTCGACCTCATCGGAGGATGGGTCATAAGTACCGTCAGCTACGTTCAACTTGGGAGAGACTGCCTCCTCCGGTGAGAGCCGCGACAGATCGAGCTGCGTCTGTGCCGTCGGTTCTTCGGCCGCGATCAATTCCTCGATCTCGGACATTTTAGGCAGGTCGCTGAGTCCGGCCAGGCCGAAGAACGTGAGGAACTCGTCGGTGGTCCCATACTGCAGCGGTTTGCCCACGGTTTTGGCTCGCCCCCTGATGGTGATCAGTTTCTTCTGGAGCAGATTGTGCACGACACCATCGGACGCGACACCTCGCACCTGCTCAATCTCGGACTTGGTCACCGGTTGACGGTAGGCCACGATGGCTAAGGTTTCCAGCGAGGCTCTGGTGAGGCGCATTTTACGTCGCCGAGCAAACAACTCTTGAACATAGCCGGCGAACTCCGGGACTATATAGAACTGAAAGCCTCCGGCCAATTCGCGCAGACGGAACGAACAGCCGGCCTCCATGTAACGGTTGTTCAACTGCGCCACGGCCCTACCGGCGGAACTGGGCGTCACTCCCTCGACCAGACCGGCGATCTTGCGTGCCGGCAGCGGCTCGGGCGAGGCCAGAATGAGGGCCTCTATGATTGAAAGTTTGGAACCGTTTTCCATACTCAGTTGATTACCTTTTCATGTTGCGTGTAGGAGACCAGATCGATATCGCTTCGTTCGGACGTAAACCGCTCACCACGATAGATGCGTAACTCGGCAAACGGCTTTGATTGCGATAGTACCACGCGGCGGGACCGACACAGTTCCAGCAGGGCGATAAAAGTGACCACCGCCACGATCCGGCGCGGGATGTCGGCGAACAACTGAGGAAAAGTGGCGAACTCCCGTTCGGCCAGGGCCTGTATGACGAATTCCATCCGTTGTTCCACCGTGAAGTCTTCCACGGCCACTTCGTGAAAGGGTTCTTCGCGGCGAGCCTGGAGAACCTCTTTGAATGCGCTGATTAGATCAAACAGAGTGACGTCACTGTATTCATCAATCTCCGGGTCGACCTTCTCGGCGGGTGAGTCGGGGACAAAATTGCGTTCCTCAAGAATCGCCTTCTCTCTGAGAATTTCGCCGGCCTCCTTGAATTTCTTGTACTCCATGAGAGCCAGGATCAGCTCTTCACGAGGATCGGTTTCCTCGGGATCAGATTCGTCACGCGGCAGAAGCAGTCTGGTTTTGATCCGAATCAGGGTGGCCGCCACAAGAATGAACTCACCGGCCACTTCCAGATTCAGATTCTGCATCAGTTCTATATATTTCAGATACTGTCGGGTGATCCGCGCAATCGGAATGTCGTAGATGTCGACCTCCTCCTTACGAATCAGATAAAGCAGCACATCCAGCGGTCCGTGGAACACGGCCAGATCGACACTGTAATCACCGTTCGTAAAGGTAGTGGCCGGTTCGGTCATTTCTTCTTGCCTCGATAGTTGATTTTCATGGCGGCGCGCACTTTCTCCATCACATTCTCGGCGCGACTACGGGCCCGGTCGCGCCCGGTCGCCAGGACATCCCAGACATCGGCCGGATGTTTCAGCAGTTCGTCCCGGCGATCCCTGATCGGCTGCAGGGCGTTATTGAGATTGGCACTCAACATCATCTTGCAGTCCACACAACCGAGTTCACCGGACTTGCAGACCGGCGCGATTTCGCTTTCCGGATCAGGCGAATACACTTTGTGAAGAAGAAACACCGGGCATTTCTCCGGATGACCGGGATCCCCCTGGCGGATTTTCTTAGGATCGGTGTAGTACGACTTGACTATCTTCTCGGTCTGCTTCTCGGTAGCCTCGAGGGGAATGTGGTTGCCGTACGACTTGGACATCTTGCGGTTGTCCGACCCCGGGATCAGCGGAATGGGAGCAAACAACGCTTCAGGCAGGTTGAAAACCTTGCGGTAGGTCTTGTTAAAACGCTCGGCCAGATCAGCCGCCAGCCAGATGTGTTTCTCCTGGTCCTTCCCCACCGGAACCTTGTCGGCGTTGTAGAGACAGATATCGGCAGCCTGCAAAACCGGGTAGCCGAGAAAACCGTAGGAGTCCAGTTGCTCCTTCTTCTCCTTATAGGTAGGCAGACGAGTCAGAGTCGGTACCGTTATCAGCATGGAGAACAGCAAATGCAACTCCGAATGCTGCGGCACTTCCGACTGAATGAAGATAGCACACTTGTCCGGATCCAATCCGGCGCCCAGAAAATCGACTGCCATCTGGAACACTCGATCTTTAAGAACCTTCGGATTCTGCCAGTCGGCCGTCAGGGCATGTAAGTCGACGATGCAGCAGTACATCCAGTATTCATCCTGTAGCCGAACCCAGTTTCGTAGAGCGCACTCGAGGTTAGCAATATGCAGCGACCCGGTCGGCTGCATGCCGGACAGGATCGTCGGTTTCTTCGCCGACGATTGCGGATTGGATTGACTTTCGCTCTTTTCGGACACACCACGCCTTTCCTGTTAGTTCGGGCGATTTTACGGATAACCACGCCTCAAATCAATTAAAACTTTCGTGATCCTCAACAGCCCAGACCGGCTTCAGGGTTGCAGAACCTTCCCTATAAATGGTTGAAGATTTCTGCTCACGTGGGCGGCGTATGTCCACATGCGCCGCCCGCCAAGTCACAGCCCGCAATGCGGCAGATGTGGACATCTACCGCACACGGAAGCACGTCAAATCAATCAGAATTTTCGTGATCACAAAACTGGTAAAGGCGGCTTCAGGGTTGACTTAATCCCGAAATCACGTATATTATCCAAAGATAAAGTCTGTTTCAATAGTTGATCTACACGGCTTGACCTCCGACCGGCTCGCGGGTCATCTGCTGGCCGTTCGCGTGTTCAGACCTGACGATGCACTGATCAGATCAAAGCAGGAGATCTCAGATGAAGACTATGACTGTTAAAGCACTCATTGCGCTGGTGTTGTGTCTGGCTCTCTCGGTGGCAGTATTCGCCGCCAAACGCGATAAGGACGAACGGCCCGCCGCCAAAGCTACCGTGACTCAAAAGCAACCGAACACGGCCGCCAAGACTCTGCCTGCAACCATTGAAACTCCATCCCTCCAGCCTGCTGACTCGGAAGCCTCGGCGCCGCGGACCGGGGAGCAGGTGAACTGGCAGGTGCTGGCCTCCGGCTGTGGTACGAGCACATTGGGCAGCATGATATTGGCTTCCACCGTGGGTCAGACGGTGGCAGGGCGATCAACCATGGGTGATCTGGTCCTTAACTCCGGCTTTCAGCAGAACTTCGAAACGGGCTCGGAGAGTTGTTGCATTCCACCGATACGTGGTGATGTCAACTACGACGACGCCGAGTTGATCGACATCTCCGATTTGCTCTACCTGATCGACTTCATGTTCCAATCCGGTCCGGCCCCGGTTTGCTTTGAGGAAGCGGACATCGACGCGAGCGGCTCCGAGCCGCTTGACATCAGTGACCTGATCTACCTGATCGACTACATGTTCCGCGACGGCCCCGAACCGCCGGCTTGTCCGTAGGTATGGTCATCATCTTAGACGTCATGTAAAGTACAGCGGCTGATCTTCGGATCGGCCGCTTGTTTTATTGGGGAGGCAATGTTAGCATCTTGTGGGCGGCAGACGTCCTGAGGCTGTCCCATAAGTTCGTTTCGCCGGGTCCTAATCTCGACACAGTCGGGATTGTGACCCGGCGATCTTTTCTAAACGGTTGCGGAGAGCACGCATAAGAAACCGGCGGTTCTCACGACCTCCTCCGGATGT